>Ga0209589_1002103_pt1 | contig 34036 bp, 12 predicted proteins | sample CowpeawhiteBW_FD_187525 | JGI IMG/M metagenome (GOLD analysis project Ga0209589, IMG submission 187525) | Root nodule microbial communities of legume samples collected from California USA - Cow pea white BW (SPAdes) (version 2) | ecosystem: Host-associated > Plants > Roots > Nodule | place: USA...
TTTATTTTTATTATTATTATTATTCCTATTATTATTACTTTTATTTTATTTTATTTTACTATTATTTTGTTATTATTGTTATTATTATTATCATTTTTTGATTTTATTTAAGATTTTCTTATCATTATTATTGTTTTATTATTATTTTATGTTATTACTATTATTTTTATTATTTTTACTATTATTATTATTATTATTTTTATTATTATTATTTTATTGTCCGTGCGATATTTTGGGACAATGATTATGTATTCTTCCTACTTTTGTATATTGTGTGGTTATTCAGGATTGTGTTGGACTATGATCCAGTCATGTGATTATGACTGGATAAGGATATTTAAAGTTATGGATTATATGTATAGCGCTTGGGGTTTTTTGGAACTTGCTTCAAAGTGCCAAAAATCAGTAGCAGTGACGCTATTGGTGTGGTGGTTAACAACTTGGGGTGTGTTGCCTGGCAGCTTGGGGTGTGCTGCTAGGTGATAAGGGAAAACCAGAGAAGCTTGGAACGCATGGCACTTGGCGAAAAATGTGATCTCGCCAGACGGAAAAGATCTGGTAGAGGCTCTAGAAAGCGTATGGCGCCTAGCGGCGTGAGGTGTTTGCTAGGTGGTCTGGAACCAAGTTTCGCCTAGCGACGCGAGAGGTGCACTAGGCGGTTTTGGGTGCAGAGTTGGATCGCGAGGAGGATTCCTACATCGCTTTGGATGGAGGTAATGAGGTGATGTTTTGCTAGGGGCCCAATTACGAGTGTAACCTATATTGGGGTAACACATTGCCACTCGAGGTTGTAGCCTATTTGTGTGTGTTTGGCAATGATCATGTAACTTGTTACATGATAGCAGATGTTGATATAGGTGAGCGTGTGGATGCCTAGAGTCGGAGTGGGGACCAACTATGGGAGTTTTTACTAGTTTTCTTCATGAACTATTTTGTAATGAATATTATGAACAAATAATCTTTGTAATAATTGAACGTCATATGGATTTTATAATTGGTGCGTTGAAATAAAGTTTTAAATTTTCATGCATTTTGGGAAAAGGAATTACCATAAATGCGATTTTATACTTATATCCCTATTTTAATTATTTAAATTAGAAATATCCAGTCGGGATGTTACACATTGCTCTTGTGGTTGGTCCCTTGGCTAGGGGTTTGTCATCAGCTATGCTGGCATAGCGGGTCTTGGTGGGAGGCACGCACAAAGGACTATTAGCTTAGTGGTATAGTACACCTCTGATAATTGTGTTGTTGGGTTTGGATTGTGAGGGCTCTAAGCCACATGGACAGGTTAATGCACTCATCGACACTTAACCTCGAGATGTGATCATGTAAGGCAGTGGCAGAGGAAAGAAGGGGCGGGTGGGGGCCACGACCACCCCAAATTTTTTAATTTTTTTAAAAATTATATGTATTTTGAATTTTTTAAATTATATGTATTTTTAAATTCTTTAAATTATATGTATATTTTTAAATTAGGTAGTATTATATTGAAAAAATAATGAAAATTAAATTAAGTATTTTTTATTTCTTTTATAAAGTGCAACCTTTAATATTAATAACTAATAAAACATAAAATCAAATATAATAAAGAAAAAATTTTATTACGATATTTTTTATTTTCTCTTCTATTGTCTTTTGAGTTTCTCACATATTGTACTTTTTTATCATGCTGACCTATTTTCTTTTGTTATTGAGAAAAAAAAAAGTTAGACAAAAACTCATTCTTTTTGTCCTCATTTCTTATATCTTCTTTTCCATTTTCAAAGAAAAAAAAGTAATTATCTCTTGTCTCACTTGATAGTGAAATCTTTTTTTAATATTTAACACTACTTTTTATTTCATGACCCTTTTGTATATTAGTTTTTTATGAATATAGAAGAACAAATAATGTATTATGTGATTTTCCATAGCCGATTTTTAAGTGTGACTTGACTATTGTAGTTTTTTTAGTAATTATGTCTCAATTTTTTATTAGATTAAGATAAATAATTTTTAGTCTTAATTTTCTTTTTTAAACAAGTACATTGATGAAAACCAAAAAATAAATTCATTTTTTAAAATTGATAAAAGAGAAACTATCGGTGAAGTTTATTTTATAACAATGAAATAAAAGCTTGTGAAGATTTTTGAATCAATTTATACACATTAATAAAATGGAAGATGAATATTTTGTAGATAATGTGGATATTTACATTGAAAAAAAAATAGTTGAAAAAAAGTTTAGTTATGATTCAATTATTGATGACTTCAAGAATATGAAAAAACGATGGACAATCCTTTAAATATGTGTAATTTCTTTTATATTTATAGTTATACTAAATTATGTATTCTTTTTTATTGAATTAGTGATAGTAATATTAAATATATAAATTTTGAGTATATTATTCTGGCTCCCCAAAAATTTTTGGTCAAGATCTACCATTGACCAAAGACATTCTAGTATGTCATACTTATCTTGTTTGAACTAGGATTTAAAACCATACTTATCCTCAAGAGTAGATGGGGCTATTCAGGTGAAATCCAATGTAGATTTAACTTTCTCTTCACTATTGGGATCTGGGCGATTTAGGGGGACCACTACGGTTCCTTTCTTCTCGAGAATTCATACATACCTTATTAGTATATGGACAAGTATTAGTATATGGACACCTCAAAGTTCATTAATCATTTGTCATCACATGAAAATTTATTAAAAAAAAAAGTAAATAAAAGAATACAAAGCATGAAGGGACCACACCAAACTCTTGATAAAATTATACTTCGCGAAACATAATCAAACTATACCTATTATGGAAAAAAATCTAAATAAGTATATGGAGATAAAATATTAAATCACTTATATTGTTCTTTATGAATAAAGCTAAGACTTAAAAAATCACTCATTCATATTAATTAAGTCATTATTAAATATGCTACGAATTATCTTATTAATCATAATTCATCTTATTAATTACCATCTTCTAAAGTTATTGCGACATAACAAATACGTTAGAAAGTTAGACCAAAGACAATGTCATTACATTTATTAATAGCTTAGTTATTGATAATTATTCACTATCAATGCAAATTATTAGTTAGTAGTTAATGATGGTTAGACTTGTACGTTATTTTTTTAGTGTAGTTCTTACTAAATTGATCAAAGTGAAACAATGTTGGTTAGTAAATATTATTTCTAAAACAAATTATAAAACATGCTTATACCAATTCTTTAATTTATATAAGCAATATTGTTTAAGAAAAAAAAATTATGATATTAGAGAGACTTAATTTCATTCTTTATAAGGGTGGAAAAATGGCAAATGACCCGCAGATCGGTCCGCTAGCCCACCAAAATGGGGCAGACCAGGTTGACATTTTCAATCTGCCAGTTCGTTTTGGACCGGCCCATCTAACCCGTCAAATTTGCGGGTCAAAAGTGGTCTAGCTCGTCCCAACCCACTAGCCCATTTTATTTTTTATATTAAAAATTTAAAAAAAATTTAAAAGATTAAATATTTTATATTATATTTCTGTAAAGATCTAAATATACAATACTGTTGTAATTTATATAATTAACACTTACAAATTAAGTTCCAATTATTAGTTATGGTAGAGTAATTTAACATGTAAATGTGAAAACTATTTTAATTTATCCAATTAAAAATATTAATTAATCAATTAAAAGCTTAAAAATGTTTATATGATTAAATATACTTTTAATATTTATTTATTAGTATATATATAAAAAATTCTAAAAATAATTATTTTTTAAAAGATTAAAAAAAAAGTGTCGGGTCAGCCTACCAGGCCATCTTGTGGCGGGATTGTTGTTATTTTTGGCTTGCTTTTTGTGACCTAACCCGTTTTTTGGGGGGCCAAGGGCAGGTTCGACCAAAACGAGTCAGACTAGCCTGTTTTAACTCCCCTAATTCTTTCCATATCCTCTCTTTTTCTTCTCTTTTTTCTCACTTCAACCTTTATCTAAGCTGTGTCTTTATATCTGACTTCTTTGAAAATATTATTGCATCTCATGGTAGTTGAAGAACCAGAGAATATTTCTACTTGATCAAATTTTAAATAGAATAAGTATTTACTATAAATAGAATAAGTGATCCTTTCAATTTGTTCAAGCTTATACTGAAATTTGGTTATGTTTGTATACTTTACTCTAGGACCTTAGATTTTGAGTAAGTTCATGCTTGAGCTAGAACTTTCTTTGGAATAAGGAATTACGAGAGAAAATATTTATATTTTTTTTTATAAAAGCTTAGCATAGATGATATGGTTGTGAAGGTATAGTCATAATATATGTTGAGTCTTATGCATGATTATGTGTTGTATGAACATGTTTTAAATGTTTGAATTGGAAACCATATTTGTATTGTTTGAGTGAATGAAATTTATTGTGTATTATTTGTTTTATGTTGGATTACAACATTTGAGAGGAATTAGTTCAGGTTGTTGTTGTTTGAATAAATTCAATGTTAATTTGAGTTTGATGCAAATAGAAATATATATATATATATATATATATATATATATATATATATATATATTTTGCTAGCTTACAACAATTGAATTTATCAGTACAATTAGTACTACATCTCACCAATTTTGAGATAATGCAGTAGGGTGGATTTTCTTCTCAAATTGGTGGACCAAGTGCACTCACTACATAGTTTTTGTACATCACAAAGAAGAATGTTCAGAGTTTATTTTCGTGGTATTTATTGCATGATTTCTCATTAAAAAAAAAAAAAAAAGATAGTGTATGTATGAAAGAAGAAGAGATTGAACTTTGAAGCTAATATAATTTTAACCACAAATAAATTTTTAAAGCTAAAATCTCAAGTTTAGTTAAATATTCCTATCTAACTCATCTACTATTTCTCTCTTTGATTGCATGTCAACTTTGACACAGTGAATCTCTTCTAAAAGAGGTTTTTGCACAGTGGAGACCAACCATTTCATCACTCAAATCTTGCCTAACTTTGACTATATGAAACATAGTTTTTAATTTGTTTTCCTCAAATAGCAGTGATAAAAAAAAAGTCTGCAAGATAGTAATTTCATTTATTTATTGTGTCCATGATAGAGCATACAAGTGCGGTCCATAGCGGCCCAAATCACAATTTCACGGGTAATTTGGTAAATACAAGTCCAAAAGTGAAACGCGCCTCACACCCCATAAACACGTTGCGGTTACAGAAACACACGCACGTGCAGCCACGTACTTCAACTAAATGGCATTACTTCAGTAAATCTTTCTAAATCCAAGCCCATTTTTAATCTCTCCATGCCGCGCTTTGCTCTTCAAAAGAAAAAAAATGACCACTTGCACAGTATTAATGGCATCAGCGAGAGCGTGAGCAGCCACGTGTTCCTATCTCCTTCGTCTGTGCTCTTTATAAATAACCTAACGCTAACCCAATCTTTACCCGGTCACCACATAGGGTGGGTTGGGGGTTGGCTTCGTCTTCTCTCTTCGCCTCTTTCTCTCTCTACCTCCTCTCTCTTGAATGAAGAGAGAAAGTAAAACAGACGAGAAATTTGTTTGGTGGTTTACCAGTGAAGTGGATGTGATTAAGCAGCAGATTTTGATTCTATCACTGTGCGGTCTCTAATTCGCTTGGTGCAGGTCGGGAACCGGTTTCTGCGCGAAATGGTGAAGTGGTAGCCGGCGGCGAATTGGATCCCGCCTTGCATCAACTGAATCGGAGGCCGCAGTGAGGGTTTTTGTCGATGTCTGGTTACACCCGCTCAGATCTCATCTCCCAGATTCTACTATCAGTAAATTTTTATTTTTATTTTTTAATTTACTTCAATATCTGCTTATCAGATCCAGTTATAGATCCCGATGCCTAGAATCTACATCTAGAAAAAACATTTTTCAGTAAGCTTCTGGTGTGTTTTTTTTCCTGTTTGAATTTTTTGACTACTTGAGGTGCTTCTTTTCATTGATTATGTGGGGAAATTTTTATTCAGATTGAAATAATCATGGATATTACTGTAAATACTTTTATAGGTTAAGCTAATTAAGGTATTTGATTCAGTGGTTGCAATTTGGTTGAAAGAGAAAACAAGAAAGAAATTGTTTGAGGTTTTTCTGACTCTGTTTGGGCTTTGGTTGAATTAGAGTGTATGTTTTGGTTGCAGAGTTTAAAGTGATGCATTTGATTGTGGTGCTTGTGCTTATCCTGATTCAGGTTACTTCAGATTGATTGATACTTTCTTTTGGGGAATGGAAGGTTTAAATTTATGAAGTGGTGAACTTATAGCATATGATGAAGGCATGAAAGGCTTGTTAGGGACCCTAATTTTCAGTGGTATCAGCTTTTTGATTATAAATACTTAGTTTAAATTTGCATTTTAGCTATTCAATTGTTGGAGGGGGACTAATCCCTCTCTTCTAGCCAATACCAGGGAAAGACTTCCTCACCAATTCAATTCATAAGCTAAACAGAAGTTACAGAAATACGGAAGTTGTTTTCGTTGAGATTGATTTGATTGTTGGCAAGAGGACTTTCATGTGTAAAAATTTAAAAATGCTTTGATTTCTATGGGAAGTGGCAATATTTTTTAAATAATGTGAATTCAAGTTGCATTTAACTGTATTGGCATAACAAATTCCATGCATATAGTGCATTTTTATGTCACCAGATTCTAACAGTTATCTAAGGAAGATCTGTTGTTGGGACTCTAATATGTTATCAAATGAAGATTTAGAGAAATCCAGATAATTCTTGTTATTTGTGATGACACAACAACCTCAGTGATGTACATAATTTATGACATGGGAGATTGAGAACATAATTGAAAGTCTAGAGATTCATTTAGTCTATGATTCTTATCAGTTATGGTGCATTGATTTTTACTTTTTTGTTTGTTTCTTCATCGTTATCATGAACAAACTGCAAAGACTTAGCAAAAATATGAATTTGAAGTTAACCTAAATGTTAGTCTGATTTACATAGGTTCTCAGATTAATTAATTCTTGCTATATATTATGAAATGCAAATGGCATAATTTATACTCGGTTTGTAAATGCTAATAAAAAAAGCATTTGAAATTATTGAATGAAAGACAGAATTTAAATTGAATCCTTCTATCAACAATAGAAGTCAAGGATAGAGAAAATAGAACATGTTATTTAAATCTTGGCTTTTCTGGAAAATGCCAGTATTCTTGTTTGACTGGGTATTTGTCCAGGGAGAATATAGAGAGAACTAAGCAGAGCATGTTGCAGAGAGGTGGGTACGAATATGCTTTGAACCTTTTCCTTCAAAAAGAAGGGCATAAAAAACTGAGTCTCTTGTCTCTTAGAGACAAGAAAAATTGTTTGTATGAAAAATAATAGTAAAAATTAAAAGATTATTTTATATATTATTTTTTAATTATTCATTATCACTGTTGTTATTATTATAATAATAAAAGAATGTCTTGATTATTTGTGGGTCTCAATCAATTATGGGTATAAAGGTATATATTAGTTTATGAATATAATCTACTTAAAGCATAAGCTATCCAGAACATTTCTTTGTCTATATATTTAAGGGATTTTTTCCTCTTTCTTTAAAATATTTATTTATTCATCACTCAAAAACTACTCATTTCCTCTGTCCCTGCAATTCTGTCCCTCCTTCTCCACCGTGATGTTTACTGCAGTTAGATTAGATCAGATTACCACTGTAGTGATTATGACTGTTGCATTGCCATTATGTAATACTCATTTTTTTGTTCTGTGGCTTTAAATGGTGTGACGCAATACCATGACCATGATAATCAAGAACTATTGACGTGTGTGTTATTTACTGCTTAGATACACAACTTTTAGGTTTTCTTCCTTAAAATTAGCTATTGATATTTGTTGCATATATAGTGAATTGTATGAAAACATACAAATGCAGTAAGGAGAATATAAAGCTATTGATTCAATTCAAAAGGAAGAAAAAGAAACATACTTTTGAATTAAGTGTTTTTATGAAAAACATTAAAGTAAATATTTAAGACTAATTAAATAATAGTTCAAATTTACAAATTTAGAAAAATAAAATATACTATTTAACATATATTTTCAAATTAAATAATTAAACGGAAGATGACAAGAAAAACAAGAAGTTTAAGAGCAGTTGGACAGAAAGTCAGGGGTCTACAAATATAGAAGAAATAAAATATATTTGTATTTACTCATAAATAAAATATTTTAGTATTCACTCATCATATTAGAGAGATACATCACACTTCCACTTCTAAAACAAGCATGTATATTTTTAGTATCATTATTTATTTGATTTAATTTAATTTTACTATTAAAACAGCATTCAAGTTTCTAATATTATTACTATTTTTGCTAAATGAATATTGAAATTGTTAACAAAAGTAGTTGTGGTTTTAACTTAATGTATGCATATAAAACTAACTTTATCTTTCAGACTTTTAAAAGGTTAACAGCTGTGTTTTTTTCAAAGGTTAATAGTTGTATTTATTAAAAAATAAGAAACTTGATTGAAGTTTAAAATATTTATGTTATTGTATTTATGAAATTGAGAATTTAATTGACTTTTTTTATTAATAAATGGTAAATTAAATAAAATTAATAGATGAAGTCAGCCAATTGTATTTATTTTCCACGTTGATGATAGCCATAACAGCTCGGGTACAAAAAGTGCAGATGAGTTTTTGTACTTGTTCCTGTAAAGATAGTTTCCTCCATTGCCCAGATACAAAATCCTCCTGTCATAAAAGCGACTAATCAGAGCTAGCTTTCAATTTAGATGCCTAGTGTTCTACCTTATCGACTAAAGAAGGATAATTTCTAATAACCTTTCAAGATAAGTTTTTAAACATATATTTTTAAATTATCGGTGCATGTATTACGTTCAATAATCAATTGACACGTTGTGTTTTTTATTTTTATATAGGTATATCTTTCTTTTAGATAAACTATTGGTTTTTTCTTGAACAATTAGAACTAGAAAAAATTACTCAAATTTTATAACACCTATAGAATCGTTAGATAATGGTTTAAATATTTATTTAGTCCTCATTTATATTTATTTAGTTTGATCGTTATTTTTTTTTTTTATGTTTAATTTGATAGAATGTACAAGTTAAGACGATTCATATTATTATGTGAACGAAATTAATTATATAATTAGTTGTATTTTGTTTAAATAGATTTTTATATTAGTTAAATTTATTTAATATACTCTCACCTTCCAGTTTATCACTCTTACCTTCCATTTTCTATTTTATGATCCTTTATTGTTACCATTATCACCATTAAACTAAAACCACCATTACTACCTTATAATTACACTAAATCACTGCCACCAAACTAAATCTACAACCACCACAATCATCCCTTACAACCACACCACAATACTAAAATCACCACCACTACCGCCTCTATCACCACACTAAAATCACATTCACCACCATCACAGTAAAACCCCTACCATTGTGAGGGTTGTTGTTGGTGGGTTTAATGTAATTGTGGTGAATGTAATTTTAGGATGGTGGTGGAAATGATTGTATTGGTAGTTGTGGTCGTCATTGTTGTTTTAATGTTGTAGTGGTGATAGTTGGTTTGATTTGGTGGTGACAGTGTTTTTAGTGTGGTGGTTGGTTGTGGTTGTGGTGGTGGTAACTATAGGATGATAGTGGTTGTTTTAGTTTGGTGGTGATAGCGACAATAATGGTGGTAATGACAGTGGTGAAGGGTAATGAAATGAATGGTAAAACTAAATTGAACAAATTTAACAAAATTAAGGACTTATATGAATAAAACACAAACAACAATAATTAAAGCAATTTACCTAATGTGAATAGTGTTAGCATATCCACTTTGTCGTTATCAATTTAAACACGTCAACAAAATTGAACATAATTTAGCAAATCAAGAACCAAATCGAATGTGAAAAAAAATGAATCTAAATAATTGAACAAACTAAACCAAAACAAAGACCAAAATAATATTTAAACCTTAAATAATTATAAATTTTGCATGGCTAGAGTTTAATATATTACAAATAAAGAAATTTAGGAAACTATATATTTACGACATATATTGCTATAGTTACTAAGTATGCATGATTACATGTTCACATTGTCAATTTTGTGCTTGGTGATGGGTAACTTTGTTGGAAAGCGAAATCAGGAGGATGTTAATAATGTCTCATAGTTGTGCTAAAGACTATGCATGGTGAATAATATACAATTCCTTTCATAACTATTCCATTTTTTTTATATATAGAAATTAAGTTGCATCGTCCCATTCTCAAATTCTATGACAAAGTAAGAGAACAAATAAAATCAAGATAACATACAAATCAATTATACTACGTTATTATCTTTTTTTTTTCTTTTTTATAAAATAAAAAAGACCTTCCAATTATAGCCCTTGACAGTGGTGAATATTTTTATTTTTGGTGATTGACAAAGACTGTTGGTAGAACCAAAAAATATTAATAATATTTAAATTGTAATAAGTTGAGTAATAACTGACTTTTTCACACAAGCTTTTATGTTTTTGTTATGAATGATATAATATGAAATTATGTATGAGTTTCCAAACTATTATGATGTGTACTCCAAGTGTATTAAATTGGAATTTTGAAAAGGATTATTTTGATTCTACTAAGTACTATATTAAATATTAGACTTGTGTAAAGAAAGATACTCATCTAGGAAAAGATACTTAAACAATGAAAATACATGATCGTTAGGTGGTGTGAAAAATAATTTGTATACAATAATATACTGGTAAGACAAGTGCAAAGTTTGTTGATAACATTATTTTCTACATTTTATTTGTGTCAAGTTGTGGAATACAGTCAACTCCTCCATAGTTTTTTTTCTTGTTTAATTCTCAAATTTATCTTGTTCTTGCATTGTTTTGTATTTTAGTTGTTTTATATTTGTTTTACCTTTAATATCTATTTTGAGGGTGTGAAATGAGTAAATAGGAAGCAATCTGGTGGAGGAAAATAAGTTGAAAGTCAAGGAAGCCTGATCGGACAACCAAAGAATGAATTTAAGGAAAATAATGGCGATGGGCGCCTTCACGCCTAGCCCCACAAACACATAAAGTAATATTAGCTGCATAGGAGTTCATGCTGGGCGGCCAAGAACCTCGTTGGGTGAGACACATACTGGGGGAGCTACACTAAGCGATGGTTCTCTGACGTCGAGTGGTGGCTTGATAATGGCTACCCCTTTAACTATTTAATGAGTGCGTCCAATGATTCTAAGATGATGCTAGCCAAAAAGCTTTCCCTTCTCCTTGGGTCTCAAACTTCATTTGTGGTGTTTTTCCCCTTTTAGGATTGGAGGGAGATAATATGCCAATTGGAGGTATTGATGTGAACGAGAGGCACGACTGAAGCATGAAGCAATTGCTAAGAACCTTGGGAAAGGACGTGCATCTCTTTAGTTTCAATTTTGTTCCTTATCTATTCAATTTGTATGACCTAAGTTCTTCACCATAGAGAGCTAGACCTATTTGTTGATATTAGATGTAACAAATTGATTCTTGTGTATTTTGTGATATTAATACATATAATTTTCCATTTCTATGTTATTGTATGATTTCTATTCTTAATGTTTGTTGTGTCTTGATCGCCCATTGTTTACTTATTAGTTCTATTGAGATGTTAAAAAATATCTTTTGAATCTAGAACTGAAATTGAATACCTAATGACGCTTGCATCTAGGTATAGAACATGATTTATTAGAAATCTTAAAGACACTTAAACTTAATACATTATTTAACTTGGTGAAGATTCAAGGAATTAACTTGGATGAGTTATCATAGGCTCAAAGTCACTAAGGATAGAATTTGAGTTGATTTGTGAGGTAATTTTGACATGAATATGGATTTAAATTGATTGTGAATGCATGAGAATGAAGTGGATGAAATTTATTATTGACAATTGTAAATACACTATGTTAATTTTTATTGCACACCATCTGTTTGATAAAATACCAAAAAGAATTTTTATTGTGTTTTTATGAACATTGTTGTTTAATTGAATGATGAATTGCAAGAATTGTCATGTGTTGGAAAGTCCCTTGGGAGAAAACAATATTTATCACATGCTACGTCGCAACCCGTGCACTTGCTTTTGTGCTAACATATGTGATGTCTAATCCAATACACCAATAAAATATAAGTAAATAATTTTAATTATGAGTAAATACATATTAATAAGTGGTTATGTGACTTGTGTGTTGCTTTAAAAATTATATGTTTCTTTTATGTTAACTTACCATGCATATATTGTGTTGCTTTAAACAATAACCTAGGTAGTAATACATACCAGTGAAGATGTTGAGTGCTATCCATATTTTGTAAAGAATATTTGTATATGTATTATTATTTTATGTTCCTCTAGAATATATCTTCAACGTAAATTTATTTTGAAAAGTTTAATGCATATACAAGTTTTTTTTTATAAATGTGAGACGTTGGATAAGCAACCTTCTAGACAATATATATGTATGTTACACTATTAAACATTAAGTTAAGTGAGTAGTCGTACTTATATATAGCACCAATACATTCTTTTAATTATATGTATGTATAACGAATTATTTAGTTCAAATTTCTTTTAAATATTCAATAGAATAGACCATTTTGGATTGCTCAATATATTTAAACATAAACATTATACATATTTTGAATACCTCAATTTGAGAGACTTTCTACATGATAACATTTGTAAAAGCATTTTGAGAATTGATCGATTCATAATGATTTGTAATTTGTTATCATAATTCAGAAACTTGAATGACTCTATAATTTAAACACTTCGTAAGAAATCTACAAATGAGTAAACCACACAATGCAGTGACAAAAGCTTATCTCAGAAACTTCATGAAATATGAGGGTAGCAACACAACTGCAGGAGATGATAAACACTAGATTTGCACAATACTCTTACAATGATCAAAATTGTAGGAAAGAATGAAAATAAAATAACAACACAAAGTAATATTTTTACCATTTCTCATCTCATCATCCATAAAAGTACAAATAAAAAACATGACAATGCAACTCAGAACTATATATTCAAATAAGCCAAATTAAAACAAATATATGATATTTACTTACGTCTTTTAACCTAGTAAGTATATCTTCCTTTTTTATATATAAAATTACTTAAGAAAAACTATTTTTTTAAGTATAGTTTTAATTGCATATGTAGTTTTTGATTTTTTTAATTTAAATAATATTAATTCATTTTTAATATATTATCAAATTATTGAAGAAAGATTCTTTTTTTAGTGATATCAAGTACATATTTAAATAAGATATTAATAGAAAAGTTTAACATCAAGTTTTAACAATTATTATTATTAATATTTTCTTATTAATAAATTGAATACCATATTAAGAATGAATTAATCAACACTATTTAATTTTGAAAATTGAAAATTAAATGTGAAATTAATACTTTATATACACAGAACCATGATATATAAAGTTACTTTGCAATTATAATATATATATATATATATATATATATAATTATTTTTTGGTGTATTTTATTTATCTATTTTACTTTTTATATTTCTTATTTAATATTTATATGAAAAAATAGCAAGTGATTGTAGTGTAGTTACTTTTACATGTGAATAGATTATATTTATAACTTTTCCTTTTTTATTTTAAAATATAATTAAAGATAAAATAAGAATATAAAATATGTAAATCAATTAAAAAATCCAATTTAGATTATACATATAGTATAGTAAATATTAGAGCTGTTAAAATGGATCAAAATCCGTGAGTCAATTCGATCCACCACGAATTCGAACAGAGTTAGGTTGAAATTTTTTTACAAATTTCAATACAGATTAATTTTTTACCTGACCCACCTAAAACCCGACTCACCCGGATTGAACCCGTGGTAAGTCGAGTTGACTCACCAACTTGTAAATAAAAGATCACACAACTATTTTTTGTTAAGATGGACTTTGCATTTGGATCATGTTAGATAATTTGTATTTTTGTGATTTTGGTTTGTACTTGGATTGTATTGAAGTTTATTTAGATTATAATTATAATTATAATTTAGTTTTAACTAAAAAATTAGATTTTTTTTAACTAAGCCAACCAATTTAACCCACTAATTTGTGGTGGGTCGCACCGGATTAGAATTTTTTTGGCTCGCTAATAAGGTAGTTGGGTTGTGTTGGCTTACCAAGTGATCAACCCGTAATGGGTCGAACCGAGTCGAGTTACCTATTTTGACAGCTCTAGTAAAGATACGTGCATATGCTATTTTTTCTATGATAATAAAAAATAATAATTTTTTTATAATTATAAAAATAAATAGAAGTAAATTTTATATTTTTATTACAAGTGAATTTTATTTATGTCTTTTAATTTCTTTTACTATAAATAATTATTTTAATTAAGAAAATGATCAAATTCAAAAAAAAAAGTCAAATAAAAAAATAGTTAAGTTTAAAAAAAATGTCTGTTAAAGGGGAATATCATAAAAAAAATTATTTTAGGCAGGAATGTAAACAAATCATATAAAACCAAAATAAAAAAAATTAAGGTATGTTGAATTAATGTTTGGAATATACTTTTATGAATTCTAACATGCTAAATGAAGAATAATTGCTTTTGTAATAAGAGTACTTCTACACCCTTTCACCTTTAATTTAAAGGTGCAGTTTGTGGTGTCTTCTCCAGACAATAAAACTCACATTGACATATTCAGTGTGTTTAGCCACACAACCATTAATGGCAAAATAAGGATCAAGATAAACAATTTTATTGAAATGCATCTAAGGAAACAACTGAGAATATATATATAGAAAGTGTGAACTGCACCTGATCTTAGCTTATGTTATTCATGTCAATTTCACTGCATCAACAACTCATGAGTTATGTTGGTTTTTTCTGACTTCCTACTATGTTTACTTCCTACTATGCCAGCAACTTTTTTTTTCAGGTCAAGGTTTCTACTGAAATCAAGCTGTGATAAGATATGTACTATGTTTGAAGTAGTAAAATGGACTAGATATTTATTTATGACAATAAATGAAACATTGACAAAACTTCACTTGGTAGTTGATTAGTGTAAGTTATTTCCCTGTCATATTAATGATCTGCAGTTGGCAAATTCGTTAACTTCGCATTGTTTTTAGGATGAGTCCACTCTATCTTTGTATGGTAATAGCAGAAGGAACAACTTGTATTTCTTCTATGATAACTTCTCAGTCTTGCAGTCTTCAATTCCTCATCAAAATGAAACATTTTTCTCTTCTGTTTCTTGGTTTTTGGGCTATATATGTTCAACTGTGCTATATCCCAACTGTAACAGCCTTTGCACCAGGAAATGAGACTGATCATTTGGCACTGCTGGAATTCAAGAAATCTATATCCGGAGACCCATATGGAATCTTACTTTCCTGGAACACTTCTACTCACTTCTGTAACTGGCCTGGAATAGCATGCAATCTCAATCTTCAAAGAGTTACACAGTTAGTCTTGAATAGGTACAAGTTGGAAGGATCCATATCTCCCCACATAGGGAATCTCTCTTATATGATCAACTTCAATCTAGCAATCAACAACATCCACGGCAAAATACCACAGCAACTGGGACGGTTGTCACTTCTGCAACAACTATCTGTTGGAAACAACTTATTGGTAGGAGAAATTCCTTCAAATTTGACTGCATGTAATGATCTCAGATTCTTATACTTGCAAAAGAATAATCTGACTGGAAAAATTCCAGTCGGAATTGGCTCACTTGAAAAGCTTGAAGTTTTGAGTTTTTCTCGCAACAGGTTTACAGGAGAAATCCCTTCATCCATAGGTAATCTTACATCCCTCACAACTCTCGATGTTGGTAGTAACATCTGTGAAGGACATATACCAGAAGAAATATGTCATCTCAGAAACTTGACGTTTGCATCATTTGGTGAAAACAAATTCACTGGAACATTTCCTTCTTGTCTTTATAATATGTCATCTCTTACCATGATCTCAGCTACACAAAATCAATTAAGTGGCTCTCTTCCATCGAACATGTTCCACACCCTCCCCAATCTCCAAGAACTTTACATTGGTGACAATCAAATCTCTGGTCGAATCCCACCTTCCATCACCAATGCATCCATATTCTTTTTAGCACTTGAGGCCAGTCGAAACAGTCTCACAGGACAAATTCCAAGCATGGGGAAGTTCCAATATCTTGATATCATATCTCTGTCTTGGAACCATCTAGGTAACAATTCAAATACTGATTTCGATTTTGTAGAATCATTGGCTAACAGTAGTAGGTTACAACAGTTGTCCATATCCAACAATAATTTTGGAGGTCAATTGCCAGACTCTTTGGGAAATTTATCCCCCCAACTTAGTGGATTATTTCTTGGAGGTAATCATATATCAGGGAAAATCCCTGCAACAATAGGAAATTTAACTAATTTAGCTCTTTTGACTATGGAAAACAACAGCCTTAGTGGGAATATCCCAATAACTTTTGGGAAGTTTCAAAAGCTAAGGAAGTTAAATTTGGGTGCAAACAAGCTGTCAGGAGAGTTAGGATCCTACATAGGCAACTTTACTGAACTGTTTCATTTGGAATTAGAAGATAATCTGTTTGAAGGGAATATCCCTCCAAGTATAGGAAACTGCCAGAATCTACAGTACTTGGATCTTTCACATAACAACCTTACAGGAACCATACCCTTGGAGCTTTCTAAGCTTTCATCTCTGACCATCTTGTTGGATTTGTCACTAAACTCATTGAGTGGCACTATACCTGAAGAAGTACGCAGCCTAAAAAATCTTGGTTTGCTAGATATGTCTGAGAATCACATGTCCGGGGAAATTCCTCCAACAATTGGGGAATGCATAATGTTGGAATACCTATATTTGCAAGGGAATTCTTTACAAGGAACCATACCATCTTCTTTGGCATCACTCAAAGGGCTTCAACGTTTAGACCTGTCACGAAATCAATTGTCTGGATCAATTCCTAATGATCTACAAAACATTTCTTCCTTAAAATATTTCAATGTTTCCTTCAACACATTAGAGGGTGAAGTACCAACCAAAGGGGTCTTTGGAAATGCAAGAACTATACTGGTTATTGGAAACAATAAACTTTGTGGGGGAACTTCAGAACTGCATCTACCACCATGTGCTGTCAAAGGTAAGAAACTTGAAAAACACTACAAGTTCAAGTTGATAGCAGTGATAGTTAGTGTGATTGCTTTTCTTCTTATATTGTCAATTACTATAACTATTTACTGGACGAGGAAAAGGAGTAAGAAAGAACCTTTGGTTTCACCTTCAGAAACTGATCATCAGTTGGCTACAGTTTCGTTCCAAAGCCTACACAAGGCAACTGATGGATTCTCAGCTACAAACTTGATAGGGTCTGGAAATTTTAGCTCTGTTTACAAAGGAACTCTTGAGGAGTTAGAAGAGAAAGTTGTTGCCATAAAGGTCCTAGACCTTCAGAAAAAGGGTGCTCACAAGAGTTTTGTTTCAGAATGCAACGCACTCAGAAATATCAAACATCGAAATCTGATTCAGGTTTTGACATGCTGTTCCAGCATAGATTACAATGGTCAAGAATTCAAAGCTCTGATTTTTCCGTACATGACAAATGAAAGCTTGGAGCAATGGCTGCATCCTAAGACACCAAGTGCTGAGAATCCGAGAAAATTGAGCCTTGATCAAAGGTTAAATATCATGGTGGATGTTGCTTCTGCATTACATTATCTTCATCATGAAGGTGAGCAACCAATAATTCATTGTGATTTAAAGCCAAGTAATGTCCTCCTCGACAAAGAGATGGTTGCTCATGTGAGTGATTTTGGCATAGCAAAACTTCTCTCAAACATCAATGATACCACTTCTGAACAAACAAGTACAATTGCAATAAAGGGAACTATTGGCTATGTTCCTCCAGGTATGTTCTTATCCTCTGAATCATTAGTGTTTCTCAAAATTTTCTATCTTTTGGTGTCAACTTTTGTTATTTACCAGATTTGTGTATTGACAGTGTTTGGTATATATTTTAGAGTATGGAGTGAGCTCTGAAGTATCAACATACGGTGACATATACAGCTTTGGGATTCTTATGCTGGAAATGCTTACAGGAAAAAGTCCCACAGATGAAATGTTTGAAGATGGTGAAAATCTTCATAACTTTGTCACAGTTTCATTTCCTGATAATCTTTTGCAAATTCTGGATCCACTACTTGTTCCAACAGAGGAAGCACCTCCATTGAAAGGAAACAATTGGAATCTTGATCCAAATGTTGAGATGTGCTTAGTTTCCCTTTTTAGGATTGGGCTTTCTTGTTCTATGAAATCACCAAAAGATAGAATGAAAATTGCTGATGTCACTAGGGAGCTTAACCGAATCAGTGAAGCCTTTCTTGTTGGTGAGTAACAGTTTTATGTTAAAAGAAGTCATATACAATTTATTCCTCTGTCTTCATTTTCATGAATTACTTCACAAATTACACAGAAGCTTTCCTCATCAAAATTAATAATACAGTAAACTGTATCTTTAAGTTCATTTCTGTCATCTTGTTATGTTTTTAAAATTCCAGAACAAGAAATGTGATGGAGTTCTTGAATTTCAGGTATGGATACTCCAAAGTAGTTAAAAGCTGAAATCAAATGTGCTTCAGACATTTAGGAAACAGGTGTTTGCAGTGCCATGTGTTTCCAATAAAGTTAAACCGGCTGCAAAATTATCTATTAATTTTCCTCAGTTTTCTAGCTATCTGTATAAATCAAATCCATCTTTCAAGTAACATATACTATGTACTGAGGGATTTAATGATTCTTCTGCTTAGTAGACTTGTAGTTCCATATTTTGTTTCATATGTATATGATTTTCTAAATTATGCTGCAAAAATATCAAAGTGCTCTTAAAACTATTATCCATGTTAATCACCAATTTGGTTATTTTTCTATCTGGTTTCAGACTGCTCATAAACCCTTTTACAGTAAGTGAAGATATAACTATCTGAGATTTGTTTTTTTCCAGCTTTAGATTACGAGGCACTAAATCCATATATAAGGGAAAAGAAGAAAAGCTTCTGTATGAAATATACACATCAATACAAAACTTTCACTAATGCAATTACTCCTATATAATCCAAACTAAGTTGTAATCTTTGTTTTTAATGTGATCCTTGTTTGTTGTTCATATATAGGTAGAATTTTTTTCATTTGCTGTTTGGTTGTCCTTGCATTCAACATCATTTAATTTTTATTTAACAGTCATTTTTCTGCTGCATATTAAGAAATATGGTGGGTTTGATTTCTGATTTTGCAAAAATGATTTTAGTTTTTAAAACACTTATTTTGAAGACAGTTTTTAAACTTTAGTAGACTTTTCAGATTTTAATGTACATATGAAAATTTTGAGAGGATTTAATTCAAAACTTTTATTTTCATTAACATTCTTTTGTCCCTCTATTAGTGTCGTCTAGTAATATCAGTAACAACCTTAGTATCAGTAAGGTCGATCGATTGTCTATAATAGTTAACATTGTTACTTAATTAATAGCAGAAATATAAATAGTGAGTGCAAAAGACGTGAGAATTTTGATTAGGAATTGAAAACAAGAATAAGACAAACACACCCTTAACCAAGGTGGGAAAAAAAAATCTAAATTTTGATATCTATAATTATCTAAATTTATATTGCTTTGAGTTGGTCATGGTTAAAAGTGAAGATTTGTCTACATGGATCAAAGATTCACATAAATAAGTTCAGATCGAATATCGAAACAAGTCGATTGAAATCGAAGGTTAAATAGTGTCAATTTAGACTAAAGATTAAGTCAAGTCATCTAATGTGAGAGTTTAAGTCTTATTGTCTCAGACCATAGTTTTAGTCCAGCTGAGTTGAGCCAAATCCAATGTTGAATTATATCAACTTGAATTAAAGGTTGAATCATGTTATTTTGGACATATGATCAAGTGGAGTTGTTCCATTATAATTTGTGAAAAATGAATAGCTCCTTTGTCATATAAAAAATATACATTATCTTTTTTTCTAAAATATAAATGAGATCGAAAAACAATGAATAAATAATAAATTATAACTCCCATTTGTAAATCAAAATCTTAATAACTCGTAAATTCTAAAATAGCTACTATGTAGTTTATACTCACAAATGTAAACGGTGAAAAGAAACATCCAGACTCAGAAATATTTATAAGAATAATTTAAATATACTCACATTCTTCGATACTTTAAAATATACGTTAAAATATGATAATTGATTTTATTAATATTATTTTAACTAAAACTTAATTCAAAATATTAGTACCATATATGGTATGGAAAAATAATTCGTTTTTTCAATCTTAAACAAGAGTCAAACAATATAAGTATAGATTAAAAAGTAAAAAAAAAAAATTGAAACTAAAATGAAAAAGGAAATATTGATAACATTCTTCACATTTAGTGCACGAGTCTTATTGAGTCTTTCACTTAATAGGAATTGGTCAAGTCTTTCTAAAGTAGGTAAAGTATCAACTTTTGTTAAATCTTAATTTAAATTTCTTAAACAGTATTGTAGGTTGTATTGATCGATAGCACTTCGACGGTTATATTTTTAAATAAAAGAATTTTCATATTTATTAGTAATTATAGTTTTATTTTTCTCGAATGCCAAACGTTTCAATCTAAATTTATAATAATATATAAAAAAATTCTATTTATCTTTAATTACTTAAAAATAAATTATTTTAAAAATAAATTATTTTTTATTATTATTTTAAAATTTCTTTTATTTTGAAATATTATTTTAAACTTTTTTTACTTATTTTCTTTTAATTTTAATTTAATAACTATTTTAAAAATTAATTATATATTTATTATTTATCTTAATTTAATTTTTTTGAAAATAAAAAAATACGAAAACAGTTAAGTCGCTAGTGTTGAGAACGATTTTTGTTCAAATCTAACATGTTATTCGAACACACATTACAAAGTTTAAAATATTTTAGTAGATGACAAATAGAAGCATAGAACCACAGCTCCATCTATTGACACAAGCCCCTATTTGGTTCTTCATGTGACAAAACTAAGATGTCTTTTTGACGAAAGAAAAAGTAAAAGAACAAAAAATGAGAGAAGAAAGTTAAAAAACGTAAAAAGACACAAAAGTTAAAAAATAATGTCTCAGTTTTTCATTCAAAATTTCAAAGAAAATCACTATATAAATTATGAATAATAATATAATTAATTATTTACGTAAATATAATATAATATTTATGAGATAATGTGTAGTTATACTATATTTAAATATATCTAATTAATTATATTTTATCAATTAACTTTTCTAATATAATATATTTTATTAATAGTTATATTTTATAAATGAATAATTAAAATAATAAATAAATAATTTAAATTCTAATATCAAGTAAAGTAATTTATCTAAAAATAACTTTTATATATACAAATTTTATAATAATAATGATTTAAATAATTTAAAATTCATTTTTAAAAATGTCGTTTCTTATAATTCTTTCTAAAACTTTAATTTCATAAATATAATAAAGTAATTATTTTTACATCAATTAAATTATTTATAAACATTTTAGATATTTCCTTAATTCAAAACATCTTAATTCTTTTGTCTTCCTCTCTCAATTCAAAATCTCCATTACATTATCTTTACTTTGACTATGAGTGTGATAATCATTTATTGTGATTTAAAATTAAAGCCCTTATTTATTATGACATGACTGCTGATGTGAGTGATTTTGACATAACATGACCTTTTCCAAATATTATCTCTATCATTTCTGACGAATCAAGAAGCATCGGTTGGCTATGCTCCTCCAAGTATGTTCTTAACTTTTGAACAATTAATAGTAAAACTCAGATTTAAATTTAATTTCTTAAAAATAGAACTTAACTAATGTTTAGGTCACTGAAAGAAATTATTTGACAACTTTTTTTTCACATGTATAAAATAATTTTTTCACCTTACATGTCCCTTGATTTTACACATTGTGATGTTTTACATTCCCACTTGTACTTCAAAACACCTCTTCCTATTGTAGATTCTCAATAGGAGCTCAAAATGTGTGCTAACATGAAACTAAATACACTCTCCTTGATTTGTAACCCTGTTGTACAAAATCCGATGAATAAAACCCGACATTATACGACCAAGGATTTTGTATAGTTGGTTATAAAAACCAACCAAAAATTGAGGGCACGCAAACATGTGAGTTTGCTTCAATTCTCACTGAGCAATAACATTTACAGAAGCGTCTAAACAAAAGCCACTATGGAGAATTTCTAGGAGACAGACTTGAACAAACTTCTTTACTCATGCTCCAGCCACCACTCTGGTTTGTCGTGGCTGTCATAGATAGGGATTTGGAATGAATAGAAGAATGTTCTAAATCAGAAGCATTGTAAGAGCTAGAATCACAATATTGTCCATCTGCTTTGTTCATCTTATCAAGTAATGACTGTTTGATACTTGAATTCACCACCCAAGTTTGAGAAAGATTCATCCCTGGAGAGTATTCTGCCACCATAGGTGAATTCGGATTGCTTGAAGAATCCTCCTGCAATACATCTCCTATTCTAGACAGAATGCCAAAGGCTAAATTTGCTAGAACTCTTGAATATGCTTCCAAAATGGAATGTCCAATATCCTACACAAACACAAACAAAACACATTACTACCACTGAAACTGAATCAAACACATCTATCATCAGTCAAGTGCATTCCAATAATACTTACCTTGCCATGTTGAACTTTGGCTGCATCGATAAATGTTTGAGGAAGATTTGGGTATCTGATTTTAATCAGCTGCAGTAGTGTTTCAGCACGGTCCGATAATACCTTCAGTTTATCAAACTCTAACGCAGGATCCTTCACAAAAGATGACCACGTGGAACGAGGTTGGTGTTTGCCAGCAGCATATTCTGCAATTCTCTCTTTCCATGACAATATAGCAGCTTCCAGTTTATTCACAGTCTCTAGGACAACATGTTCGGATTTCAAGTTCAGCGATTTAAGCATGTCTTCTGCAGAGCTTGATTCAACAGCCAGAACCTTGTTCAGTTCGTGTCCGAGGTTTGTCTTTCCAGACTGCAACATAGAAACAGATTGAGTAAAGATGTAACGAATTTGAGTTTATCAAAGTGTACCCTTTGATCAAATTGAAGTCATTCAGAATTACAAGATAACCTTTATAAGTGCATCTTTGATAATCGCTGGCACAGGCATTTCAAGCAAAACACTTTCATTGATGGATTTGGCAGCCTTGAATACTTGACGCACCACCCCACCCTGATGAAGCAGCTTCTTTTTTTCAGTATCAGAAAGACCACATTTTGGAACTTTGGGTGATGGAAGCCCCCATTTTTTGCTATGCTGTGCATTTGTGTCCCCCCCTTCTGCCTCGTTTCCTCCCTCTGCATACCAAAACTCCATATTCGTCATCGAATCTAGTGTCTCCTGTGAACCAAAGACAATATAGTAACATAGTAAGTCAGATGAAACAAAGTTCCAAATTTTGATGAAATAAGAGATCGCAATTCACAATGTGACATACAATCAGCATAGAATCCAACTTCTGAAGTGCTGGAAGATTCATGAGGACGTCTGCACGAGGCTTTGAGGTCATTATCTGTTTTTAGAAGATGATTCTTATTTCATTGCTATATGATCCACAAAAATAATCAAACCTTTATAATCTTAGCTGAAATGACATAGATACCTCAAAAATCCCACCATTGGCACCGCTTTGCGTAGAGGGAACAAGCTCAACCATATAGTTGGTAGGAGACAATAACCAGTCTATCTCTCTTTGCCATTTTCTCTTCATTTCTTCAGATAGTGGTTCCAATTTCCACATCTCTCCAAAAACCGTCACTGCATATGATCATTAAGCACGTTGGTTCGTACAAGTCATTTCATTTGTGACAAACTTCATCATTTTCATGCAATTTTTAAACAAACCAAAACCAGATAAAATGGTGTCAGAGCAGACCTGATAGGTTTGTGATGCCATTAGATAGCGCCAAAGCTGTAATGAGACCCTTGGAACCTCCTGTAACATCTTCACCAAGCAAAAGCTTCGAAAATCTTTCCTTCATGGCTTCTATATCTGAATGCTGTATACCAAAAGGCTTCTCTTTGGCATAAAAATCGTGCGGACTTTCTGTGAGATCCCATTCCTCCAATCCTTTATCGTCCTTTTTCATCGTTAAACATTTTGAAGAGAATGATCCAAAAGCATCCTTGCTGGAGGAACAACTGGAATCATCGTCAAATGAATCAGTTATGCATTCATCTCCTCTACTTGTTCTGCTCTCATCTTCGTAGGACTGGTTATTCAACATGCAACTTTCAAGGCCATTGTATGTCATAATCCCTGAAATGTTGCAATGTTGCAGACTCACGAAATAAGATTCCAAAAGGTGCTATACTCAATATTAAACAATGTTATTACAAATTTCATTTAACCAAATAATCATGAGAACAGTACATGGTTGTCATTTTCAAAATAACGCAACAATATATTCCTCTTTGCTGTCATACACGTCATTGCTGCAAGCATACCTCCAAAAGTAGCATATGAATAAATAGCATGTTTACAATTAAACCCAACTATGATTTGTCACTGCAACTGCATATCATAATGCAAATTAAAGTGACCTGTTGCAAAATTCGCTGACTAGAACATATGTTATTGTTGCCAAAAAAAGCCGTATATATTGTTAAATATCCTAATAATATATTTAAAGCACATTATAATCGAGTGCTAATAAACCTTTTTATATTTTTAGACTTAATCCACTTCATTATTATGCTATATGAGTCTTTAAAATTACATGGTGGATCTCGCACCAAGGAGGCGACAACATTTCTCTTCTGTCCCAACTCTATATTAACATCTAAAAATCTCTATCATTATCCATGACAATAATATACCTTTATACTTTTATTTATTACACACAATTTATAAAAAATAGTATATTATAAGTGTTTGTGTTTGTATTGATGGATAGTAAGAAGAGAATTTAAAAATCATTAATAATGAGCATTAATTTGATATATCGAAAACGAAGTTTAAAAATTTAACCAAATTAATTATTTATTGGTTTGCATGTTTATATGAGGGTATTAAGGCAAAAAGAGAGTGAATTTTTTTAGCATTCATTTTCTTTAATAAAAACAGTGACATGCAAAGCGTGGACTACCACAAAAAATAATCTAATAAATAAAATAACTAATTTTTCAAAATCTTTTTTTTATTAAAGTAAAAAAATGAGAAAACCATGTGATAATTATGAATAATAGTGAAACATACATAGTCACATGCAAATGTCACCAGCCAAACTTTTTATTCTTTTTTCCTTTTGGCGTTTGGCCATAAGACTTGAGTTGAGAATAAAAAGTTCCACTTTTCTTCCTTTGCAATAATAACAAATTAACCCTTCAACTTTGACAAATTTAAATTCAGATTTCGGGACGTATATATCAAGAAACCAAATTGGCCTAAAAAATTCCATGAGAAGCTATTTTGTTCGAGTAAATTGATTCAAACAGTACTTAAATATTTCTCAAATATTAAAAAAATAATCAAATAAGAAATAGTATTTATTTTTATTGTAAAAATGTTAACTTTAGAACAATCTTATGCAGTGGGGTCCTATAAATTCTAAAACTTGTTACTTTCCTGTGTCCATGTAGTGTTCACAGGATTTGCAGGCAAGGATTCTAGCAGAACACAAAAGCTTCCAAGGCCATATGCTATGACAGGATAGAACATCAGCCACATGGAATTGAAGCCAATGAAAAGCTTAGGACAAAAGTGCCTCAAAAAAGATATAAGAGAATCCCCAGAAAAGAATCCAACACATACAGAAAAAAGATATTTTGAAATTTTGAGTACCTAAGTATGGCAATGAATGGTGCATCCCAACTCTGCACCCATTTTCTTCAATTTGTCAGCACTTATAGGTGGGAATGGCAGAGCTAGTAGTTACACTAATAGTAACACTCATGGTGGCCCCAAGTCAACCAATAAATCGGTCAAAGATGTTCAGATCTTGGATTCAAGTATTAGGATTGAGAAAGGTATCCACCACAGTTTCTGTGATTTTATAAAATCCCAAAACTTCACACTATTTGTACCATTATTCTAGCACCTTCGTTTTTGCTCAAAACCAAAACAAGAAGACTCATGCCACATCCAAAATAATGGAACAAGACAAACTGTTAAAATTGTGAGATTCCATCATCTGATTTAGAAAAAGGAGAAAAAATAAAATGACAGAAAAAGCTTAAGAATGAAGGAATATTAATTGGTCCCCTTTAATTTGTCGATTTTTAGGCTACCTGTTAGTCTTGTTTGTCTAACATATTATTGTACAAAATTATTGGAAGCTCAATATGTTAAGCTTGGCTTAAAGTTAGGATTAGTAATAAATAATTGGGACTCAAAATTCAAGTGGAGTTAGTGGATATTACTGTTTATCCTTTAGCTTGTTGAATTTGGCAGAGGAACAGTGACAATAATTGATCACCATACAAAATTTGAAAATAATGCGGAGGTGTACTTTTCGTTGGTCCACAAACATGGTTCCAACAACAACCAGAACATAACCAACTACTCTGAAAATTGTCATTTCTGAACAGGCTTGAAATCAAGGATAAAATATGATAAGAAACCTCTAAATTCACATTTATCTGTTTTTATCAGCAGGATAATTAAGTTGTTGAATAAAGAAATTCAGATTAAAACAATTTTGTACTTATCCTTTTTCCTTTTTGGCTTTTGGGACAACAATGTTTTTCGAATGGCCATGTTCACGCAGCTGGTATGCTGTAGCAGAAAAGTCAGTGAAGTTTGTGAAGATGGCGATTTAATATTCTTGACTAGGCGAAGCATGAATGTGCCCGAAATAAAGGGGATTATTGACTATTGAACCTATAGTATCATTACTAAATAGAATTGAGATCATTAGCAGAGTAAAGTAGGTGTAAATTTCAAATTCAAATATAGCTCACTTACTATTGCTGAAACACACATAAGGAAATAATAAACAGTCATCATAACTTAAAAGCAGTTACTAAAACAGTAAGAATAAGATGTGTACACAACAGTATCCATATTGCCATCTTTATTATACATAAAAGTATAAATTAAAGGTTCATCACCCAGATTTGAAGGAAGATTTTTAAGAAAAAATGCAAAGAAAACTATTCCCACTTCAAGACCCTACAATCATGATTAGTTTTGAAAAAATAAGTGAGATGGTAAAACCATGCAAGTACTGTTATAAATGATAAGCAATATAACTTCTACTAACTTAACTAATTTGTATATCTAAAGAAACTTTAATTTGTTAAAGTTGATGTTCGCAGTTTTAGTCAGAAAAATCATAGAACTTATGAACCTAATCGGTCAAAAGAAGCACATAACCAGAGAGATGGGTAGTATGAACTTACTCTCTTGCTCATCAAGATCGATGCTAAATTTGCTTCCCTTGGAGCAGCATGCTAGCCTTTTTCTCATCCTCAACATCGTTTTCAATTTTTTGGTTCTCCACTGTCAGTGTTTGTCCCCAAAGGGCTGAGTGAAAAGTCACTGACTCACTGTGCCTTCAATAACTCTTGCTCTGATTTCACAAAAAAATGTAACCAAAATATTATTCTAAGTCATTTTTTTCAACACTTGGCACTATCTCCACAACTGATAAAATTTTGAGATTAATGCATGCTCAGGACACACCATGGGCCAGCACTGTCACTCCAACCATTCCTAAGCATTTAAGTTCACCTACCACCAGTCACGCTTGAAATAACTTCCACCATGTCCCCAAATTTCAAAAGGAAAAAATCATACTATTTCATGAATGTACACACAACTTGCTTTACATAAGCACACAAACAAAAATGAATAGAATACATTACAAATTATTATGACAAATGTCAATAATAGAATAGATAGGTTTTTAAGCACAATTTTTTTATAATGATTAAAAAATATAAACTTTTACTGATGCTGCTTATTATTTAATGATCCTCATTTGTTAAATAAATACTAACAAAAAATAAATAAAGATTTATTATTTAGTATACCACTTTCGATAAAAAGTAAAAACATCAGTTAACACTGATAGCATATATTAAAAAAGGAATTTACTGAATTAAAAAGATAAAAAATCATCAAAATGTAAAAATGAGAAATGAACTTGCTCATGTGATCTTGTCTCCTACATGTGCATGTCCACTCCATCCAAACCAAACTTGGTCACCACATATAACTTCTTAAAAGCATTATGCAGGCCATATTATACTGTACAACACAGTAGATTATTATACATTCTGAGATACAAATAGATCATGCAGGTTGAGCTTAATTACGTAATTATTAAGTAATCAGAGTTAATTAATATTATTATTAAATAACCATAAGGGGAAAATTAAAATGGTACTAGGATGGAGTGGAGTAAAAGGTGTTACTTACGGAAATTTTACAAAGGGATGGTCAAAAAGTCAAGAGAGGATGGTCTGAAAAGTAGAGCACAGGTCACGCAGATTCCCTGATTTTGCATAAAGATTTGTTTTTCAAAACGTTTTGTTAAGAGTTGAAGAAGATCCTATGGAAAGAGAAAGGTGGGGTTTCAAATTAAGGGGGTAAATGGAAATAACGGTTCTTAGTTGAAAATGGAAACAGAGCAAACAGAGCAGAAGGTTCCTGTAACTGTGACGGTAACGGCGACAGGTTAAGATGGTGAAACGAGGAAAGAGAAGACAACATTAGCGTACCTCGAATAGCATTGTTGTTTGTGAATGGCGATGTTGAGCATAAGCAAGCAAAAGAGCAATGGCGCTTTACAGAAAGTGTGGGAATGAGAAGAAGAAGAAGACAGAGTAAGGTTGGAGAGAGAACGGAGTGTGTGTTTAATAGGGAAGAGAGAGAAAAAGAGAGGATTCTCTGCGACAACCACTTTGGACCGTTGGATGTAGTGGGGCCGTGTGTCTTTGGACGGCTGTGATTAGGGGTCATGTATGAGTTGGAAAATCTCACCCTAAAGATGGAAAATCATCTTTTCATAATGAAGCTTTTCAATTTCAATTTTTAAATTAAACTTGTTCAGTAGAGTCACTATTACTACACAACTGCATTTCAGCTAAAAAATTGCACTTTTTGTACTTTTATTTAAGGTAAATTATATCTTTAGTAGACTTTTGCCTTTTTTTAACTTGATTCTTTGTTCTTTTATTATGAATCATCCTATACTTACTAATTTTTACCTATTACTTTTAATGCATCTTTCTTGTAAAACCAAAATCACGTGATTACTTAAAAATTTGTACAGGAGTGGTTACGAGTTTTTGGTTTTTAAATATAATTTAAAATAAAGCATTTCGGATAAAAAATAAACTGAAATGATGTTTTACTAGATATTAGAATATTTTTACATTTATTTGTAAGAACAAGAAAAAATTATAAAACTGGTTTAGTTAGAAAAAATATTTAATTTAAATTATAGGGACAAAAGAAATTAAAGAATAAATCTTTAAAATGTAAAAATAAATATTAGAAATTAAAAATATTAAGATAAACAACGTATAAAAAGGACTAATAAATATATTGTCTCGAAATTTTGGATTGTTTTTAGTGTCATAATATCTTTATATGACTCATTAATATCGAATTTCTCCAACATATTAAAAATATAAAAAATGACATTGTTTCTTCCACCTAGGTATAAATAAGTTTTTGTTTTATAAATCCTCTCAATTTGATGAATTGTGTGTTTGGTTCGGCATTGAAAATGTACAATCCATTTTTCAATACAAAATGTCAGTAAGTTTGACTTTTAAATTCAATTTTAAAGAAAAATATTTGTACGTAAAAAGAAATAACACTGGTTATTTCTCCGTTCACGAATCGATTCGTGTAAAATCAATTTTGAAACTTTATATCCAAACACACTAGAAAGATGAAGAAAAAATTATAAAACTAAAAAAAATGAAATTTTATTTCTTTTTTACATTTTTATTTCTTCCATTGAGAAAAAAGAAATCTATGATATAAACATAGTTTGTACAAGAAACAGCGTACTTTCGTTATCCTTGTTCGATGAAGAGAATATTTTAGTTCCTCTCTTCCTTTACATTATTCCCTTAATCATGGACAAAGATGGTGGGTGGATCCTAGTAAAAAATAATTTTGAGTTAGTGTGTGTTTTTAATAACGAAGTTGTTGCCGCAAAAGCTAGGCAACAAGCATTGGAAGCTTTTCTCTAGTTTTTGTCTTTATTAGACAACCTCATTTCTATTGCTAAACATATAAATATATATGAGAAAAATGGGATAGGAAATTATCTTCTTGATCAATTATAAATTATTAACTATAATTTATTCTATAATGTTTTGTTTTTGTTTTACAACAACACTTTCACGAAAACCAACTTAATTTTAAACCAAGAATTAGTTATTCTAAGAATACGTTTTCACGTGCGTGATCCAAGGTATGAACTTGGAATTAACTGAATATAATAAAAACAAACAAGTGAAGATTCACGTGTACGAAATAGAACTAGACGTTATTGAAAGTAATTGTAACGTTAATTTGAAAAATTAGCAATAACCACTACTGTTTCCTGTTAAAAAAAAAAAAAAGTTGAGAATTCAAACATAACACATGACATAGCACGAAGTGTTACTAAAACGAGAGAACAGACACATATAAAACTTCACCTAATTCCCCCATTTCGGTGCCATGAAAACCGCCGCTACTAAGGGATGCTGTCTCTTAGTTTGTCCATTTTCTCATCACAGTAATAACTATTAAACTACGAGTTAAATAAAAGATTAAGGTGAATATATAACGTGTAAAAAAGGTAATTTATTTAAAAATTTGATATTAAAAATAATGGTGTAAATTATAGATGTATTATTGGTGCGTGGCTGTATCTAATTTGTCTAGTTTTGGAAGAGGCAAAAAAGTAGCTTGCCTGCGTTTGCCGCTCCTATTCCTATCATCACATACTCCCTATGCTAACAAACAAAACATTAATAAGAAGTTTCATGCTCATCCCCACCTCACAAGGTCCACGCCTCCACTATATTTTGTCTCTGTCTACTTTTATACTATTCTTCTGATTCTTCGATAACTTTAACCACTACATTTTCGATGTATTTTTTGTTTTAAAAATTAAGTTCTATCACGATTTTGTTCTTGAGATGTGTCTCAAAAAATAGAGGAAAGAAAAAATAGGGTTAATTGAATTTTAGATTTAGTCTATTTCGAAACTTTGAACCAATTTAGTCCTTCATCTTTCAAAATACATGGATTTAATCATTTTAATCAAATTTTGTTAAGTTTATTTGACATTTCAAATGTGTTGTAATAGTATTTGACTTAACATTAAAGCAAAAATGTGTCAAACAGTATAAACAACTCAAATACAATCCTGAAATACGTACGAAACATCAAATAAACATAACAAAATTTGATTAAAATGACTAAATTCACATATTTCGAAAGATGAAATACTAAATTGGTCTAAAGTTTCTAAATGGACTAATTCCAACATTTACTGAAATTTAAGGGACCAAAACCATATTTAACCCGTAAAAATATTTAAATTGTGTTTGACCTCGATTCCTAAACGATATAAAATTTGTTGGGTGTACCGGAAAAACTTTTCCCATCTATTCTACATAAAAATCATGAAGATTGCATGTGTATGTGGTGCATGTTCTTTGTGGATTTTGATGTTTGAATGTGGGGGTAAAATATTGAACACTTACTTTATAACATCCACCCAAACAAAGAATAGCCCGATAATCGTTCGGGTTAAATCTCATAATATTTTCTATTTAATTAATTAATTAATTAATTTCTGTATTGTGGGAGTAATAACAATTGCTTTCTTTCATACATGACATTCCTACTTCTTCCAAAGCACCTTTCTCTTCTCTTCTTCTTTTGTCCTTACTAAAAGACACACCAATCCATTTCATCTTCAATCATAGGGAGATAAAAGAATCTAAATTATAAAACCATGACACGGTTATTATTCATTGAACCATAAAGCTTTGTTTGTTTCCGAAACTAGATTTGAGGAAGTAAAAAAATATGAATTTCAGAAAGAAAGAAAATGGAAAATGGTGTTGTTTGTATTAGTCTAATTAATTTCACATTTTCTCTACAAAATCCACACCTTCGATATTTCCATTGCTTGAAATAAACACACCCTAAATGATTAATGAACTTCTGATTTATTTAGTCATGAGTTTTGGACTAATTAAATGAATTTCAGTATTGGATTAAATTTATCATTTTAGAAAGAATATTAATTCAATTTATGTATGTTTGATAGGGTAAAAATGTCACTGATCCTCAACTTAGCATATGAAATTTTCATCATCTCTTCGTCACATAATATTTGTTTATTTAACTCGGTGTATTATTAGATAAACCACATTTCAACATATTAAATAATACATTTTGGTAATTATGGATCATAATACCAGAAAATTACTCACTTTTATTTTATTCATCGAATCCTACTTTTATTCACAATTTGATCATCCACAACACATATCACATCTAATGTTATTCGATTTATAGTATCGTAAGTATTTTATTCAATCATATCAACTTACACATAGAACTTCTCAACTTCAAAAACTATATAATAAATTTCACCTTACGTTTTGCTTAGTGGGAAAACTTTCACCAAATAAAGTGACATGATTTCCGAAAATCTTCTCAAGAGAAAAGAATTGTGTCAATATAATTTTTCATTTTAATAATAAGATTGTTGTTTAAGTGAAAATATATCACAATTTTATATTTTATTAAATCATAATTTTATAATTATATAATTTTAAATTAAAATCATAAAATTATAAAATATAAAATAATAAAATAATATATGACCATCATAAAGCAAAATAATAACTACGTATTCTTTTAACAGACATATCATCCAATTGATTATCAAATTGTGATTTTGAAAACAATAATAGACATAACCAAGTTATGAAACCAACTAGAATAATTAAAATTAAGACTTAATTATGTTTTAAGTCCATGATACATGTTATTTTAAAATTTAAAATTTTATAATTTTAATATTTTAATTTAAAATTGTATAATTTTAATATTAATAACAAATCCAACTATGAATTTTATCAAAATTTAGTCTTAATTTAAAATGACTATTGCAAACTCCAAACTAATTTAACATTGTGACTTATAAATCCAGAATAGATCTCTCAATCTCAAATAAATTTTTATTTTAACTTCAAAACTAAACTAAAATAAATTTAAGTTATCAGTTCTTCTCATGCTACTTGTCTGCTCTCTAAGCTGCAAAGATGTCTTAAGATATAAAAGTCACAACACCAAATATCAACATCAATGTTGATATTGATGAAACAGTATCCTCTCATCTCATAACATTGTATTGTGAGATGTCTAAATATCCAATGAAAAAAAAAATATTTATAAAATAAAAATAAACTTACTTTTCTGATCAATCAAAGTTGAATCTCACTTTACAGTCTCAATAATAATATCTCAATGGCTGAGATATTATTTAATCATCCATCCAAGTTGGTGTTAGAGAATTTTTTAAAGTTGCCTTTTTATTTTTATAATTTATTCATAGATCATCAGTGTACTTTTTTTATGAAGTGACTATAATCCTTGGACTCATTCGTAATTTAGGAACTCTTAATCTGACTTTCTTTGTCTTTCACACCACTCATTCACAGATCATCCTTCCTAATCATTATTTTTCAATCAAAACCAAAGTCACAAATCTCAAGCAAACCATTGCCATCATGCATACAGTGAAAGCACTCAAAAAAAACTAAACATTACTGCAAGAAAGTAGAAAAGCTTTGGGAGCTCTGTAGCACTTATCAAGATGCTGCCATTTCCTAAGCACATGGACACAAACCTACCTAATTAACTCAACAACCTCACAAACTCTGCACCACTTACAATTCGGCCAACTTCCTTTGACTTTCTCTT
>Ga0209589_1002104_pt1 | contig 34016 bp, 15 predicted proteins | sample CowpeawhiteBW_FD_187525 | JGI IMG/M metagenome (GOLD analysis project Ga0209589, IMG submission 187525) | Root nodule microbial communities of legume samples collected from California USA - Cow pea white BW (SPAdes) (version 2) | ecosystem: Host-associated > Plants > Roots > Nodule | place: USA...
GAATGGGTGGCGGCGTCTGGGCTGGTGAGGAGGGGGCATGTGAGGTGGGGGTGGGTGGTTGATCATAGCAGGAAAAGTGGAGGTGATGTTGTGAGGAGGAATGTGTGTTGTGGGAAGATATTGTGGGTTATAGGGTGGAATATGTGTGGTGTGGAGTGCGATGGGTATGTTGTAGGGGATATGGGTGGTGGGGAAGGTGGGAGCGGGGGTTGGGGGTGCGGTAAGGCCCGGTTGACCAGATGGAAAGTGATGGGGATGGGTAGAGGTAACGGGTGTCTGTTGGGTGGTGGTGAAGGTGTGAGGGTGGGATTGTATTCACTTCTTCCTCTGTAGGCTGGAAAGCCAGAGACTTCACAGCTTCAGAGGTTTCTTTGGCTTTTCCCTTCAGGTTGGGATCCGCCTCGATCCTTCGCCTGAGGCGGGAGTTCTCTTGTCTCAACGCCTCCATTTCTTCAGAACTGCGCTTCTTCATGTCAGCGAGTTCCTGTTGCATCTTTGCTTGGCCGTCTAGGATGGTTGCCAAATCAGGGGTGATGCTAAGAGGTCCAGAGGGACCAGCATCTGCTTGCTTGTTCGCTCCAGCTCTGCTGTGGGTGGAAACCATCTTCAGAGAAAAACGGGTACTAAAGGTGTTCGTCTCGTGCCCCACGGTGGGCGCCAATTGTTCCTGCAGAACAAATAAGATAAGTTAGGCACAAGCGTCACCTTACCAAGTAGTCCGCTATCTCTTCGGTTGGTCTCTCTCTGATCGACACATGTCAGCTTGAACCTAGGAGGGGTTACCTGCAGAAGAATCTCCGAAGCTCAAGTAAGTCAAAGCTCTCAGAGAGTCAAATCAGTGATTAATGAATGCGTACCTTTAAATGATGGGGTCCACGTGTATTTATAGAGCATTAATGACATTTGACCATTCCATGGATTGGGCCTTGACTTGGGCTCTAGGTAGGGCTTGTGAGTGGGCCAGGGCCCTAACCCAGGCCCTTAAGGTTTATTGGACGCGGACGCTTCCATTATGTTGAGTTCATTAGAGTGGTCGGCTTAGGTTCTAAACTTAGCGGATATGCTGGAGTAGTCGGTCTAGGCCGGCTATTTGTCTTGATGGCTTATGCTGGTGTAGGTTATCCCTTTAGATGTTTCGTTTAGGTCAAGACTGGTATAAGTTAGGCTAAGTCGGCCTAGGCTGGATACTTGGCTGCCTTGATGTGCACATTGTTTACTTATTTGGTCAAGTTTGGCTAGGTGTGGTACATATAGTAAAGAGATCAACAGTAGCACAAAGTAAAAATCCTGAGACAAGATAATACATGGGCCATAGCCCTAAAAGAAAAGTCCAAGGAAAAGGAATCCAGCCCAAGCGGGCTATGCAGTAGAGTCACCATTTTTCTGTTGGTCACGGGGATTTCTCGCATTTGCTCACATCAATAAATTGATGATCATCGCAAAAAGAGAAAACCACACAAACAGAGCATACACAAACAAAAGGGTAAGCTAGAGCAGAAAATGATTTATCATACAGTTACATACAATTTTATAGTTCAAGATGCATAAGTCAACCAATCATGTTATGACTTGCAAACAATACACTAAGACTTAGACACGACTCATCCGGATACATATATTTAGTCAGATTCAGCGAATTCTTGCACTTGTTGTGGCTTTTACTGCTCTACCGAGCTAATTGTTCCAGTGTCTCAACCCCCACACACAAGGTTAGCCCTTAATGGGTTCCAGACCTCTTGTTACTCTCACCACTAGAGTTAGTACGCTCTACGTGGGATTAACTGGCTCTTTAGAGCGTCAGGATGCAATCTTTACCTTGAATCCTTACTAAATTATATAGATGGGGCACCACCATGAACTTCCACTAACAGGGGCCATGGAATTACGTCCCGACCAACTAAGGCACCACCATGAGATCTCACCTAGAGATTCATGGAATTACGCCCTAATCAAGTGAGGCACCACCACGAAACTATCATGGAATTACGTCCTAACCAAACCAACCTCATGTTTCCATCAATCAATATAGAATCATTTATCATGCCAAAACCATGCCACTTTGATAACCAACCATCCCATACAGATCACATGCCAATATCATATTAAATTGATCATTCACAACCCATAAACCATTTCACTCATGAATATTCATACACTTCATGCTTCAAATAAGGAATCCAAACCAAGCTCACAACTAACAACCAAAAGCATGAAAAGAACAAATTATTGAGCAATTCCCGCGTCAGTCTTGCTCAAGCTAGGGACCCTTGCTTAGGCAAAAGAAGTCTTTCGCTCAAGCTACAGGTCCTCGCTTAGGCGAGACTGTCAACATAGAGCCTTGCAAGACCCGTGAGTTCTCGCTTAGGTAAGTCCTCCTCACTTGAGCGAGGCCACCCCTCGCCCAAAAGTGAGGTTCCTCGCTTGGGATTCAATTGCAGCGACATGCCTCAAGCTCCCAATCGTTCTCGCTTAGGCGAGCCCCTCTCGCCTGAGCGAGATAGTACCTCGCTTAAAACGAGAGCTCACCGCCTGAGCGAGAGCTCGAGTGCGAACCTGGGCCTGTTTCTTCTAGTCTCGCCTAGGCGAGACAGGCTCGCTTGGGGGAAAACACCAGATCTCGCCACTCTCCTCCCTGTATCAGCCATATATACATGTCCAAATAACATAACCAGGCATTCCACACATTCACAGTAGCATACAATCCGTACAACACATTCACAGTAGCATACAATCCGTACAACAGGTAGATTTACGGAGAGTACTAAAGACACTACCTTCCCTTACCTGGAAATAAGCTAGTACAAGACTTCGACACTAAAATAGTGAGCACAGCAGCTCCGAGAGTAGCTTAGTGAGCTGGAAATTAGTGGAACGGAAAGGAAACTAGATCAATAAGGGAAACCCCAATTGGATCCAAGGCAACAGAGCTAGAACAGAGGAAATATTAGTTGGGAGACTAACTTACGTGGAACAAAAAGTTCTTCTAGCTCAACGGAAAGCGGAAGTGAAACCCTAGTAGAGTTTAGTTGTTGTTCTGAGAGAGAATAAAGGAAACTGTTTTTCTGAAAATGAGTAGAATGAATGGGTTAGGGAAGATTAGGGTCTTTGGCTCCCTATGGGCCAACCCTAGGCCCAACTGATTGACACAACCCCTTTAAAATAAGGGCATATAATATAAGTGGGCCTTACATTCTCCCCAACAAGAAAAATTTTTGACCTCGAAAATGAAAACTTACCAGGAAAACAGATGCGAATATGACTTCCTCATATCCTCCTCTAACTCCCAAGTAGAGTCACCCATCCTCCAATCCCAGATGACTTTGACAAGACTGATTGGTTTTTCCCGACGTTCCTTAACTCTGCTATCCTCTAAAGCCACAGGTGGTACTACTATAGTGAGATCTTTCCTGATCTGCACATCCTCGGCTTCCAACACATGAGATAGATCAAACACATACTTCCTCAACTACGACATATTGAACACCGGATGAACCATCTGCGAGGGCAAAGCAATCTCGTAAGCCACCAGTCCAATCCTCCTTGAGATCTGATAAGGACCAAGGAACTTAGGAGAAAGCTTCCTCGAGCGGAGATCCTTTCCCACACCAGTGGTTCGGGTCACCCTCAAGAACACATGATCTCCAACCGCAAATTCCAAGGGTCTCCTCCTGTGGTCTGCATAGGCCTTCTGCCTACTCTGAGAGGCCTGCATCCTATCCCTCACCATCCTTACTTTCTCAGTGGTTTGTTCCAACAACTCTGGCCCAATCAATACTACTTCCCTATCCTGATACCAACATAAAGGAGTCTTATACTTTCTGCCATAAAGAGCCTCATATGGCGTCATGCCAATGCTCGTGTAACATCCCGTCAGGATATTACGGGTTTATAAATAAAATAAAATAAAATAAAATACTCAGCGCATTTAATAATACCTAATTTTCCCAAAGCGCGGGAAAATTTAAATTTTATTAAACGATCAAATAAAGTTTATAAACATCCACTACAATACCAAAATCACAATGTAATAAAATTACCCATCAAGGTTTACAACTGTTTTCAAAAGCAATAAATAACATAAGAGTTTCCCAAGTCAAACCCCTCTCCGCGACTAAGCTGCACCAGAGCCACCTGCATCATCAACATCTGCTCCCGTGTACCGCATACACGATCATCGCCAAACACACGCAGATAGGGTGAGCTTAGCAGATAAATCATATATACAATGCTACAAACATATATATCAGCATGCATACATATCACAGCACTTAACTTAACTTCCCACATTGTCCTATACTTTTATTCCTACAATCCAACCCCCAAATCAGATTATTCGTGTTCTACATCGTCTAAGGATTTCTTCAAGGTGACTTGCTGCCATACCTATCGGCCACAACCGATAGAGCATGTGCGGGAAAACATGCTACGGACCATACACCGCAACGCCAGGTAGAGTTCCCATATACGAACATAGTCCGTATCGTCCTAAGACTACCAAACTCGTCAACCAACAACTGAGGAGGGCAATCTATCTAGACCCATCCGTACTGGCCACAACCAGCACACTCACACCGGCAACACTTGCCAACCCGAGCCACAACTCTAGGGTTCCTCGTGTTCATCCGCCATCCCGAGCCACAACTCAAGAGATGTTATTATGAGCCACAACTCAAGGAATACCACGTGCTTAACCCCTATCCCGAGCCACAACTCAAGGGATACGTTCTGAGCAACAACTCAAGGAACACCAGCAACTCCACCTTTAAAGCACCACTAAACACCTCGTAGATCACAAATACATAATCAAAGTTCAAAGCTGCAGCAGTGCAAATCGCCTGGCGGGTGACACGTATCGCCAGGTGCTGCCAGCTCCCAGATCGCCTAGCGAGTGTCACGTACCGCCAGGCGCACAACGCCTTATAATTCCTCTCACCACAGCGACCGTCGGGCGGAACCGCTCCTGCCGCCAGGCACACTCAACCTCGAGACCTCACTGTTGTCTCGCTACCGCCTGGTGGTTCACATCCCACCGCCAGGCGCCATGACAGTACAGCACTTCCTGATTTTTTTGCTCATGTCTTATATAGTTTCTTACCTCATTTCCACCTGCTCAATCCCCGGTATCATCTAATTAAGAGATTACTAGCATTGGTGAGGTCCAATCCTCAACTTCCTAACTTGGTAACAGCACCCATTCAATCATAACATTAAACTCCTCCCTTCTTAACCTATTAATACTCTTAGATTCTTTACCATTAAGTTGTTGCCAAGTCTACTACACTGTTTGAACTCTCATTCCCAATAATTGGTCAATTCTTTAAACCCCCTTGCACCCAACTTATTCAGTATTCAGAATCTCTATTACCCCACAATAAAGGAAGACCCCTAATATTTAATATCACTACCTCCTAAGGTAATTCTCACCCTTGTGGCGCATACACGACTCCCTCATCAAACCTTCCCAAATATCACGAAAATTCCATCTATTGATCCTAACCCAACAGAAACAGAATCCAACCTCAGTGCACGACCCTTCAACCTGCAACAGCACTGCCACTACGCTGGCGCCTGGCGGCCAGCCCCCGTGCCGCCGGGCAGTGCTTACCTTTTGGACTTTTTCCCAGATTTTCCCGCACCCAATGCCCGACCATTTTTCCATCTTCATGAATTCCCATTACATACAAATCTAATCCAAGCACAATCATAACAATTCATTATATACTTTCATTGATCACTAATCCCTATGTCCAATTCACAGTAACACATTCCAAATTGTGATTTCTGATAACACACATTCAACCCTAACTCATATACATTGTTCCATTCATTTAAGCCTTCGATTAGGTGGTTATACCTACTGTTGGTCAACATTACCACTCCATTAGAATCACCACTGACTTTTGCCCCGATTAGATTTCACCCAGAATTCCAGAAAACCCAAAAACGAGTCAAATTACCCCGCGCCGCCTAGCGGTTCAACCAGTCCCGCCAGGCGCTTCATCAGCAAACCCAGAGAATAGCTAAGACGCTTTGCGTCGCCTGGCGGCCAGGAGTGTGCCGCCAGGCGGTTCCTCTTCCAAGAACCCAGAACACATGAAATTGCATGAGTCGCATGGCGGTGGTTCATCACCCACCAGGCGGTTTCTGGAAAATTCCAGAAAGGCAGAATTATAAAGGATTTAACAGTGCACAAACAACCAATATACCATACAGATACACATTATTAATCATACGCATAAAAATTACGGAGTCCAGCTCCCCTAATCTGGTATTCCTTCGCTTAAGCTTGATGATCGAAATTCCTCCCTACGCCAATGGTTCCCTTAGCCTTCTCACAATTGAGTCCCTAAAAATCCCTCTCAACCTCACAAGCTCTCATATTTTCGTGCTCTCTCTCTGGGTATGTTTTCCAGCTTGCAAAACCTTAGCTATTAACCTAGTTTTACCTTTTAAAGTGTGCCTAAAAACTAACTAAATGCCCTAGAACGAAAATTTATTATTTAGTGGTGTTTAATGTCATTCACCAACTCCTTAAGGCAATTTTCTAGCCACCCCTCAGCTTCCATACCACTAGGGTTTCCTTTCCACCTTTCCATATTTAAGTCAAAGCCAAAAATGCCAAAAATAAAGTTTAATGTAAGTTCTCCAAGGCTTGAACCCATAACCATGCAATCGTCAATTCAATATCAAACCATTTAACCAATTCATATTTCATGCTAGAGATCACAATTCAATCATCATAACATACCAGAACATGTTTTCATAGATTTAAATAATAAAACAATAACACAAAAGTTAGCATACATAGGACTCGAACCCAAGTCCTCTCACACAATCAAAGTACTCTCAACCACATGAGCTAGTACTTTTCTACGTCATATCAACCATAATTTTATGTCATAATTATTTCCCCTCCCGCATTTATTAATTAATTATTTATTTAATTAATTAAATTCTACGGGTCTTACAGCTCGCATGAAAACTGTTGTTGTAGGTGTACTCTATCAAAGGTAGGACCTCATCCCAAGCACCCAAATGATCTAATACGCACGTTCTCTGTAAGACCCGTAGAATTTAATTAATTAAATAATTATTTAATTAATAAAGGCGGGAGGGGAAATAATTATGACATTAAATTATGGTTGGTATGATGTGAAAAAGTACTACCTCATGTGGTTGAGAGTACTTTGGTTGTGGGAGAGGACTTGGGTTCGAGTCCTATGTATGCTACTTTTTATGTTATTGTTTTATTATTTCAATCTATGAAAACATGTTCTGTTATGATATGATGCCTGAATTATGATTGTTAGCATGAAACATAATTGGTTGAATTGATTATGCACTTGAGTGGTAACAAAGGGGTCATGGGTTCAAACCTTGGAAATTCTAAATGGAACTTATGCTTATTTTTATTTTTGCTAATGGTAACTTTAGATGGAATTGGAAAGGTTAACAGAAACCATTGGAATCAGTACGGCCAAGGAGGGACAAAGGTGAGTGAGAGGGGTCTGACGTGAGGGAGTTTGGAGGCGGAATTGAGGGAATTCAAGGGTGGCTATTGGTGATCAAGGGAGACTAAGACAACTTTTGTGCCCTTCCTCAAGGATCAACCTCTTCACCTCAGCATCATCTGGTATACACACCCTACCCTGGAATCTCAGTAAATCATCGTTACCCAAAGCAAAACCTTTGCCTCGTCTGACCCAAGTTGCTCTCTAACTCTGTTCAAATTGGCATCCAACAACAATGAGCACAACAGCTCTGAGAGTAGCTTAGTGAGCTAGAAATTAGTGGAACAGAAAGGAAACTAGATCAATAAGGGAAACCTCAGTTGGAGCCAAGGCAACGAACTAGAACAAAGGGAATATCAGTTGGGAGATTAACTTACGTGGAAGAAACAAAGTTCTTCTAGCTCAACGGAAAGCAGAAGTGAAACCCTAGCAGAGCTTAGCCACTGTTCTGAGAGAGAATAAGGGAAATTGTTTTTCTGAAAATAAGAAGAATGAATGGATTACGACAGATTAGAGTCTTTGACTCCCTATGGGCCAATCCTAGGCCTAACTGATTGGAGCCTTCCTTTTAAAATAAGGACATATAATATAAGTGGGCCTTACATTTTTTGCATTACATAAACTTCTCACTTTATAACTATTTATTATTCAAATTTTATTTATTTTTACTTTGAATAAAATACAACAAAGACCATATTAGTATTTCATTATATAACATAATTACATATTTTTAATTTATTTTTTTAAGTCACATCAATAATTTCTACTACAAATCTTTTACTCAAATCCATTCGCTTTCTCATTTCAAACAATCTCATTTTACATTATCTATCCTCTTTTTTTTCTTTCCACCTATTCTGATTCAAACAAAACATAAAAGTTTAGAATCATGGTGTAAAGTTATGCAAGTTTTGTATATGATACTTCTTTATCTTCCTGAACATAAATTTCTTGTATTATTGAACTCAAACCAAGTTCCCTGTGGTGAATGTTAACAACTGAGAATGAGGGTTATTTCATGACCTTGAAACTTATCAAAGTTTCAAATCTTTTTTCAAGAAAATAGCTTGGAATAAATTGTCTTTTGCTGAAGGTATATCTATTAACACACCACCTGGGAGAGGGGTTATTACCAATTTTGAAAAGTGAAAATGAAGAATCCAAATCTATTGATGAAGACATTTGGGATGGCATTGTTAATGACTTATATATTTTAATGCATAAATTCTAAAAAAATGATTTTTTAAAAATTAGATTTTGACAACTTGATCTTAGATTTATAATCTAAGGTGAGATTTTCTAACTAGATTTTTATTTTATTTTTTATTTTTTTATTTCAAAATCATTTAGAAAAATATTATAAAAAAATTGTTAAAATTTAGTTGTCAAAAAGTTATTATTTTAAATTTTATGATTGTTCTCGGATCGATGAATTTTTTCGTGTTTATCAATGTAGGAGTTTCAAGGAAATATAGAATGTCTTGGAAGTTGCTCATGAAGACAAAAATGATATTAAAAGAATAAGAAACCTACTTTAGTGCAAGAATATGATATTTTTCGTTTGCAACAAAGCGAGACTATTTTAGATGTGTGGAAAAGGTTTATCCACGTTATAAATAATCTTATTGAACTTGTAAAGATTTTAAGAAGGAGGATACTTCATAGATCTTGGAAACCAAGTATTATTGCAATATTCAAATCAAAGGAATTTGTGTTTGCAAGATGAGATATCAAGAACTAGAAATAAATAGACATGTTGGCCAAAAATTTAATGATAAAAGAAAGAAAGGAATAACACTAAAAAATAATTGTATAGCAAGAAGAATCAAGTGAGGAAAATCATTAAGGTGGAAGTGACTCAAAAAAAATTGTCCCACTTAAAAAGTTTGGAAGATTTTTTTGAAAGCAAGACATCATATACTACTTCCGTATTTATGAGATACAGTAAAATCTACTAGAAAAAGTACTCAGATACGAGAAACAAATAGAGTAATAGTAACATTTAAGAAAAAAAAAAGTGGGCGTAGTAGACTCTTAAAATATAGAATTAAATAAAAGTAAAATTAAAAATATCATTTTTACATAAATTTACATATGTGAACTTAGTCCTTGTTTGGTTCAAATACGAAAAATAGGGGGAGCACTGATTTAAATTTGAAGTCCGAAAAACAAAGCAGAATGGGATGTGATATTTTTTTTTTTAGCTTTCCTTATGGGAAAGTATGTATATAATATAATAATAATAATAATAAATTAATTCTATTAAGTTTTATAATTAACGATAGTAGTATATTAAATAAAATACACATCAATCAATTTTTTTAAAATTTTTTATATATTTTTTTTCATTTCTCTTTATCTCTCCTATGATCCCCAAAACCTCACATCATATCTTTTTACTTTTAAATTTACTCATTTACATTCCTTTAAATTTATCTTTCAATCCAAATACACTCTTAAAATTAATATATATATATATATATATATATATATATATATTTTTTTTTTTTTTTTTCTAGACAGCACAATAATTAAGGTTTGCCCCTAACATCTTTTGTGTATGTTCCTTCTAGGAAAAGAAATATTATACACTTATTAAGATTTGGAAAATAAAAACATGAAGTAAAACTCTAACATATTTTATCCTTTTCTTATTCCCGCCTTAACTCAAAGAAATATAATATGATAACGGTAGTTTATATGCATACTTTTATTATACTTTTATTGATATTTATAATTTTATCTTTAAAAAAGATGACATTACAATATTTTTTATATTCTTAATTAATATATATTTGAATAAGTTACATTTATTTATCTGAGGGTATCTATTACTACATTGAATCAAATTTCACCTCTAGTAAACATATTTATTATCCTAATTTCCAATTATTTTTAATTTACAAATAAATTTTAAAAGATATACCTAATTTTAAAATCAACAGCAAGTCAATTTCATAAAAATTGACTATTTTCTTATAGAAAAATATATTTCGATTCTTATCCAATTATTTAATTAGAATCTATAAAAACTCAATCTAACCCTTTTTTAGAAAATACAGATTTAAATTTAGTTTCAATCCAATTTATTTCTTAACCCATATTATGATTTTTTTTTTGCCTACATATAGTAGCTGAAGGGTAAGAGGGCAACAATAGAAAACAAAGCACGAAATTTAGAAAAACAGTTAAAATCTAAAGAGAAAATTTTCGTAAAGGAAGGCACTCAGTATATTAGTTACAAGGACACCTTGAATGATTTTATAATATAGAAAAACTTGACATTGACCTTGCATTGATCTTGCTTTGGGCATACCACTTAGTTCATTTCCAAAAGACAGAACACTATTGAACCTCTTTACAAAGGGAAGGAGTCACAAAAAGAAAACAATGTTTTACAGAGCTACACGCAAAAAAAAAAAAAATAATAATAAAGCAAGGATAAATAGTGATGTTTGTTCCAAAACGGCAATAACTTCATTTACCACCTTCACTTGCTTTCAAAATATCTGCAAGTTCAGATGATAGTCAATTCAAATTCATCCAAAACGAATCATTAAATTATACTACTTTATGATCAACACTAGGGTTAAAAATGTTCAAAAACCAAGTTGTTGCTGTTAAGGCTCGTAGCTATGAAAAGATGCTTTCAGCAAACCTAAAACGGAGAATAATGTCTCGAAAAGACTCATTAAACCAAATGTTGTGAACTGGAAATAATGACAATAGAGGTGTACTAAAGCTTGATTTGCTTCCATCAGAGAAAAAAATAAGTGAATTTCAACAGTCAGAACGTTGGATTCTGGAATCATCTACCTTGTTTGGAGCATCAATGCCTTGGGGGAGGAGTGATGAACTTTCCTAACTAACTAACATCTTTCTGAATGATTGCAAGAGAAGTTGTAAAAAAGAGATAAAAAAAAAACAAATAACCTGAAGAGAAGTTTGATTCTTCCCTTTTTCTTCTTCAACTAGTAGCTATATAGTATTGAGGGGAGGTTAAGAAAAATAAAGAGGCTCGTTAGTGACATTTAAACAAATATCAAGGAGGTTAATATGATCTGTCCAAGAGATCATGAGCAGAAAACTACACTTTGTAAAGAGCATATATGCATTAGCAATTTTAGAAGTATCACAAAATAAAATGCACCTTTGAAAGACAAGTACCAAAGGAGCAAAGGCAAATTTGTATGACATTGCGTTAGACAGTCAACACAAAACACTTCATTCCATGATCCCCATCCAAGCCTGAATGACAATGAATGTTCCTGCCATCCCAAATTGCAAACCCAAACATTTAACAGCTACAGTTTTGCCTAATTGAAAATAATGTCAGCACTGGCACCACATATTCTCCATCACAGAGTTAACAAAAGTTATTACTTGTTGCTTTGCTAGAATTAAAAGAGCCTACGATAACAGGTGCATGAAATGGCCTCAGACAGCAAGATCAAAGATTATAACAAAACCCTCCATGCACAATTAATCAGGACCACAAACTTACTAAATCAGATCAGTACTGCATTTCGTGCAAGGTAGTTTGGTCTATTTGTTCAAACTTTATATAAAGAAATATTCTTTAATAGCATAATCACTTATCAGCAATTTTTTACATATTGGGCTAAACTTGTTTTCAAAAAACAAAAGCAATTTCCCGCTTTCTCTTTTTTTTGTATTTAAGCACAAACAAACAGACCCAGCGATAAAAACGGTAAATGTGTGTAGTTTGGAGTTAGAGAGAAGACGCAATGGACTATGAAGAAAGTTTTCAGAACACTTAGCAAAAGAGACTATACCACAGAACCAAAATATCAATAATCCACAAAAGGTATGATACATAGAGTACCAAAAGGACCAATAAACGTACCTAACACAATGAATCCTAATTGTTGGATGACTGTAGGGCTTCAGATACCAACTTAATCTGTTCCCCAATCAGTAGAGAGCGATTCGCAAGAAGTTCCATCTCAGAATATTGCAGCACTTTCCACCTTCTCTCCAAGTCCTTCCTCTTGGATTCTCCAATCAAAGTAAGTCCTCTCTTCATCTCATCCTCATCCAGCTCTTTAAAACAAGAAATATTGCTGTAGAGCAAACTCACGTCACCACTATCACTATTTTCCGGCGCCGGCAAAGCCAGCAGCGACGGTGATGGCTGTGACGGCGCTTTGGCGTTGGGTTTTGCCACACCCGTGGTGGCAGATTCCTTCTTTGGAGTCTTGGTAACGTATTTGGCAAGAGGCTTGGACTTTTCCACCAGCCCGTTGGGCCATTCACCCCAAATCTTCTTGGAGAATTCAAACAAGGTCTTGTGGTGAGGTTTGAACAACCGAGGCTCCTTCCCATTCTTCTCTCTGGCCGCATGAGTGAGGAACCTCTTCTTCATCCGTCGAATCTTCTCCTTCAGCTGATGGCTGGAAACCTCAACGTGGAGTGACTTCTTAATGAAGTTGTGGAAAGCGTCGGCATACCTGTAAGGCTCTTGCCCAGTCTTTGAGATGAACTCAAGTATGCCCTTAAGAATGCCGAGCTCGTCTTCTTCGCTCCAGATCCTCTGGAACAACACCTTCGCTTGCCCGCCGGCCTTCTTCCCGTCCTCCTCCGTCCCCTCGTTAGCAAAGGAGGGAGAAGGAGCCTCGGTTGCTTTCTTTTTCGCGCGTTTCGGCTCTGTTACGTCGGCGGGGCGCTTGGATCCCGGCTTCACCGGCGTGGAGGAACGCTGGGCTTGGACCTTGGGCTGGGGCTGGGGCTGGTCCGCGGGCTTGGGCTTGGATTTGGGTTTGACCTGAGCAGGTTGGGAGTCAGTGTCGGATTCGGATTCGGATTCAGAAGAGGAGGATTTGGGGTGAGGAATGGAGGGAGCGTTTGCAGAAGCAGGGAGAGTGGAACGTTGCTTCTCGTCTTGGTCTTCTTCTTCGGAAGAATCGTCTTCCTCTTCAGAGGAAGAAACCTGTGCTGCTGGTGCTGGTGTTGGTGGTGGTGCTGCATGCGGTTGAGAAGAATGCCTTCGGTCATCATCTTCCTCGGATTCGGAGGAGGAAGCAGTTGGAGGATTTTCCACGGGTGGAGGGCGCTGCTTCGGCTTCTTTGCCATGGTCGAAAATTTGGGAATTTAGGGTTAGCGGGGAGTAGTGACAGTAGTGAGAGAGAACTCTCACACAGGAAATTGAACTTGTTGTGACACAGGGAAACAAGAGAACCAACACAAAAAACATATATATACACATATATAAAATTATTACTAACGGTAATTAGTTCTTTTTATATAATAAAAGAAAAAGAGTAAACACTCAGGACAAGTATTGAATTGTCATAGGAAAAATTAATTAATTTTAGTATGTAATTACCTTTGAAAGGGACAATTAAAAGTATTTTAAATTTTTGAAATAAAAATAAAAATAATATATATTTTTTAAAATAATTGTACATTAATATTATTTTTTTCTTTTAATAAATATTTGATAAATTTTTACAATTTCAATTTGATGTCTGCATTAAGAAAAATCAAACTAAAAAGAAAAAAAAATTAAATTACATAATTTTTGTGAAATTATATATCAATAATCTATTATCTATTATAATATAAAAAAATATTAAAAATTTTAATTAATAATTCATATTTATTTTGTTGATAAATATCAATTGATTTTTTTAAGTTATTTTAATTTTTAAATAAATTTTTAAATTACTTATTATCTATTATAATATAAAAAGAAAAGATACTAGAAAATTTTAAAATAAATAAATAAATAGTTAGAATTTATTTAATTACTCATATTTATTTGATTAACAAATGTTTCAAATATTAGTTTTTAAGTTATTTTAACTTTAAAATAATTAAATAGTTAATTTTTAAAATTTATTTTAGTATTCACAAGAAGTTTACTTTTTTTATTTTTGTGTCAATTGTTTCAAATATTAATTTTTGAGTCATTTAAATCTAAAATAAATACATAATTAACATTTTTGAATTTATTTTATTGTCTATATTTTTTGTTGACAAGTGTCCAAATATTGGTTTTAATTTATAAGTATAACACTTTTTTATTAAACTTATTGTATAATTAAAGTTAAAGATTTCTTTTACGAAACTAAAACAAAACAAAACATATGATACATAATATACATAAACATACTAAAATTATTTTCATAAAATATATTATCTATCATTTACTATCTATTATCTATTATAATTTATTATCTATTATAATTTATTATCTATTATTCATTATTATCTATTATAATATAAGAAAAAGAAGATACTAAAAAATTCACTTAACTATCCATATTTATTATGTTAAATGTTGGGTTATAAGTCATTTTAATTTTAAAATAAGTAAATAAATATTTTTTTTAAATTTACTTTTATCATTTTCAACTTCAAAATATAAAGCTTACAACTTTAGTAAGATCAATACAAAAATTAAAACTAACAAATTAATTATTTTGAAATATACTACTAACAAATACAACAAAAAAACATTAGACGAGTCTAACATTATACACATTAGACGAGTCTATCCATACATTAGTTAAACGAATATAACAAAAATCATTAGACAACTCTAACAATACACAATCAACAAGTTTGTCCAATCATTAATTAAATGAGTATAAAAAAGTATTAGATAAATCAAATCATTTCATACATTGATTAGACGATCTAAGGAATACACACTGATTAAACGAGTATAACAAAAAATATTAAATGAGTTTGTCGATGCACTGATTAGACAAATTTAATATATACATTATATGAATCTATTCATACAATCACTAAACAAATATAGCCAAAAACATTAGACAAACCATTCCACACATTCATTAGATAAGTTTAGGAATACTCATTAGATGAGTTTGTCCATATACTAATTAGAAAAATTAACAACAAAACATGGACAAATACGTTGATATACTGATAAGACAAGCTTAACAATATACATTGTACAAGTTTGTCCATGTGCAAGTTATACGAGTCTATTAATACACATTTTACTTACATATAACACCATATACTTACATTTTACTTAAATAATTATTTGTGTATATGCATTTCATTTTAATATAACATAAAAGTGTTTATATCTAAATGTGTTTCTATTCAAAAAATTTAACATCAATTTTATGTTGTATTTAATTTATACGAGATCATATTACATAATATATCTACATCTTATACTTTAACAACGATCCGTACATATGTATTTAATTTTAATATAATAATATTATTATTAATATTATTATTAAAAACTATTATTACAAATTGTTATAATTAATTAAATCAATAATATATTTAAATAATAAATTAATTATTATATATAATTAAACCAGTAATAATAATATTCAAATCATTGATTTATATATAACAAAATAAAATCAGTTTTAAAAATTATAAAATATAAAATGAAAAAAACACGTATGCACGGGTCTCTTACTGCTTCATTCCTAAAATTGGATTGATAAGTCCTTCTCCATACATGGTGGTCTCTTATTACTGGGGAAGCTTATTGAACTTACGATAGCGATATTCAGCAAAGGTTTTTGTGGAAAACTTTGGTGGATTGTGATGATTTATGAGAGAAGAAATGGGTCCTATCACTGCCTCATGTGGAGGCACAACAAACACTGCCCATGACATGCGCATTCGTTCCTTATTCACCACGCTTCTATGCACAACACTCTTATATTTTCCGTTACTTAACACCTATCACCAAAGTAAAACAACACAAAATCAAAACCAAAATCATGAATAGAATCCAAATTTTCATAAACATTACCTCTAGTTGATCACCAACAAGAACCATGAGTGCATCTTGCAAGTAATTGACTGCAACCCAGTTATTGTCCTTCCAAACTTGCAGACCTGGAACTTCATTAGGGAGAAGTAGGGTAAGGGCACTCATGTCGGTGTGAGGCTCAACACCCAAAGCCAAATCTGGTTGTGGACATGGTGGATACATATTTATCTTCATTTCAAGTTCTATCAATTCACCTCCTAACTGAGACTTCAAACTCTTCTTCTCCAACCCTAACCCTTCTGATAGAACCTCCAGAACCTTCTCTGTTACCCTTAACATCTCCTTGCTGTAATTTTCTGTCACTTCCCTATCACACACATAATTCCTTATAAAGTAATTACATGCTGTAATTTGTCAATGTAGAATTTTAATCACTTTCAATATGTTTGGATGATAGACACACCTGTAGGAAGAAGGGTGTTTAGGCCACATGTGATAGTTGAGCTTAGAAGGAGGAGAGATGAGATGAAAAAAATAATCAAGCCACTCCATCTTTTCTTCAAGGTTTTTGGTCATTTTTGTGCCATAGCCATCAAACTTACCATTGGAAGGGTCATTTGCATAACCTTCTTTCTCTTCTTGAGGGAGGCCAAAAAACTCTTCACCAACCTCTCTCAAACTTTGGATCAATGTTTGTGATATATTGTGATGAGTTATTTGAAAAAATCCCCATTCAGAAGCAGCTTCAGATATTTCCTTCACTAAAAGATTGTGTGGGTGAGATAGTGAGATTAGTGGCACAGTTACACCTTCTATGGCTTTCGTGTTCTCTGGCCTTTCATTGGGTGAACGGATGAACTCTGGTGGAACCTCCTTCAGCTGCTTCAAAGCCAAACTTTGTATTCTTTTCACTTCCATTAAGAAACAACTTTCTTCAACATTCACACAGAAAAAAAAAATGATTTTTTTTTACACTCCACCAATTACTTAACAACCCATCTTTAGAAATAACGTGATCTTTAAAAAAAATTAACTTTTATGAAAAGTGAATGTAAAAATTTATTGATTTGTTGTACCTAGCAATCAACAAAACCTAAGAATCATTCTAACTTGGTATGGTCTTATTAAGCATTCAACAAAATCTAACAACCATATTGTATTCACTTTCCACTATGATGATTTGATTTTTTTTTTCCCTATATACGTACTATGTATGTAATGATCTTTATAGAAGTAAGTATGGTTTCTACTATGGAAGTTAAATGATAAAAGTTAACTTATGCTTGAGTATGTTTAAGAATAATCGGTTTATTTTTAACAGTCAGTTACTTCTATGAGTAAATTTTGGAGGATTTTGACAAGAAACTGTCAATATTTAATGAGGCAGTTGTTTATTATTTACGTTTTAGTCTTAGTTTTTAAAGTTATCAAATATACAACTATAAGACTCTTCGAATTCAAATTATATTTATTAGTGTAAATACATATTCTGTTACGTATGTGTACGGTATTTTTTTTTTTAATATGTATGATATTATAATATTATTAGTAAATTTATATTTATTAAGAACAAAATGAAATGAATGGATAAAATAAGAGTAAACAATTGTTGATGAATAAAAAAAGATAGGTTTAATTATGCTTTTGGTTCTCATTTTCATAACAAAATATTAATTTGGTCCATCTATTTTTTTATCTCAATTTGGTCCATATCTTGGAAATTTTGATACAATCAAGTCGTCATTTCCGTTAGTGGTACACTAACAACATTAAAGGAGTACGTGTCAGTTTCTGAATTTTTTGAATTTATTTTTTATACGTGCCACGTGGCAGTGACAAAGTGATATGACAATAGCAATATCATGTGTCACTATCATGCCAAATGTCATTTCTTTATTCTCAATTTGGTCCCTGTATTTTAATTTGTCTCAATTTAATTCCAATTTTTGTAAAAATTATGCAATTCCGTCCCTCTCCAAATTGAAATAAAAATTAATTTGTATATAAATGTTATACAAATATTTTTATTCAAATTGATATTTTTATTATATATTTTTAACATATCTAAGTTTATTTAAATTTGTGTTTCACATTCAACTTTGCTTAAAGTTTTTTTCAAATTTTAAATTTACTTGTTTTTTATTGTTACATAAACTAGTTAAAATTATTTTTAAAATTTTTATAATTGTTATTTTTACACCAACTCAAACATTTAGATAGAAATTATTGAACTTTACACATTTTAAAAATATACAATTATTTGAAATATAAATTCAAATAAAAAAACAATATTAATGTATGATGTAATAAAATATCAATATAATTTATGAATTTTTTTCTATTAACATTATTTTCTATTAACAACTTTAAAACATTTTAAATAACATTCAATGTAAAATATAAATTTAAATAAACTTAATTTTGTTAAAAATATTTACTTGAAATATCAATTTTGGATAGAAATATATTTATATAGAAATTAAAGTTGGTTTTAATTTGGAGAAGGACAAAATTGTTTCATTTTTACAAAAATTGGGACCAAATTGAGACAAAAATTAAAATACACGATGTTAGTGTGAAACATGACAATTTTTTTTAAATATCAAAAATAAAAAATTCAAAAAATTCAGGAATTGACACGTAACACCCCCTTTAACAATGGTACTATACCCCTAACAGAAAGGAGGACCAAATTGAGATAAGAAAAAATAGAGGGATCAAATCGATATTTTGTTACCTAAATGGAGACCAAGAGTATAATTAAACCATAAAAATAACTGTTAAAACAATTTTATAGAAAATATCTAAAAATATGTTATTTAAAAAAAATTAATAAATAATTGATTGTAATGGGCAACATAGGAATAATAATTGTGAGTACAAAAGAGAGAATTTTTCTTACATACAAGTATAAATGTAAAAATATTTGTTTTTTTTAATAAAAAATAAATAAATAATTTATTGTAAAGAGTAAAATAAGAATAATGATCATGGACAAAAGATATACTCTATATATAAATACAAATAAATCTTTGAATAAATTTATGAAGAAATTATTTTAAATTTACAATATATTAATATTTTTTCTCTATTTATTTTTTATTTTTTACTTTGTATGATTTAATATATTTTTTATAAGATTCAATATAGTTTCTTCCTTGTCATCATTTAAAAGACGATGAGTTGACGTATGGTAATATAATTACTCACTCCTTTTACACATTAATTATTCAATGAATTATTATATTTGATACAATCATTATAATAAAATACTTAATTGAATAATGATAAATTTTAATGATAAAAACTAATTAATAATTATAATCAATAATTTAGATATCAATTTATAAATTAAATTTTTTTGGCAACTATAATAATTTCAAAAAGTTATAATTGACTCTAAATTGATAACTTATATTAATTATCAAAGTTTTAGTTATTAAAAAAAGTTGGTTTCTAATTATAAAATTGGTCTTTAAAGATATTTTTAATCATTAAAATTAATCATTATTTAAAAAATTTATTAACTCGATTTGGTTCTTATATATTTTTTAAAAAATTTTCAATATGATTTTCTTCGTTGAATGAGAGTCAACAACATTGTTCAGAAGATGATAAACTGAAAATTGCTAATGTAATCATCCATTTTTTTTCGTGTTTATTGTCCGATTTAAAAACAAAGTGAAAAGAATAAGTGTAACACCCCATTTAATTAATAGCGTAATTAAAAGAAGCGTCACACTAGAATAATATCTTGGTGCAGTTCCGGAGTTTAAAAGTAATTTCATACAACCAACCAAAATGCGTAACGGTGCTAAAGGAAACAGATATAAAATATTCTACAGAAATCAAACTGAAATGTAAATGACAGATGCTACATGGGCCGTGGCCCTAAAAGAAAGATCATGGATCAGGATCCAGCCAAGGCGGGCTACACAGCGGAGTCACCATTCCCCTGTTGACCGCGAGAACCTCTCGCTTCTGCTCACATCAATAATTTGATGATCATCGCAAAAGAGAAGAACCACACACGAGACAATCAAACAAGCAAAGGGTAAGCTAGAGCCAAAATCATTTCATCAATGAAGTCAGATACATATTCACAGTCCACTATACATACATCACACAAGCATGTTACGACCTTCCAAGCAATACACTACGACTCGACTCGACTCATCCGGATACATATAACTTGGTCGGATTCAGCGGATGCTTGCACTTGTGGTGGATACCTCTGCTCACCCCCGAGCTATGTGTTACAAGTGTTATAATGAATCAATTTTCCCTCACCACAAGGTTAGCCCTTAATGAATTTCGGACCTTCTGCTACTCTCACCACAGGAGTCAATCCGCTCTAGGTGAGACTAACTGACTCCTTAGAGTGTCAGGATGCAACCTTACCTTGAATCCTTACCTAGTTATACAGATGGGGCACCACCATGGACACCCACTAATAGGGGCCATGGAATTACGTCCCGACCACTAAAGCATGACCCTGGGAATCTCACCTAGAGATCCCAAGGAATTACGCACTGACTTGGACCAAACTTTCTTAATCAATCAAACAGATTCAGCATGCATACACACAAATATATACATATACATCTCATATAGTTTCTCATAATTCACCTCTTTCGTATTCCCAACCAAACCATGCCAACTCATTATTCTCAAACCCAGAATATGGAGCTCCGTCTCATATCATTACCATGCCACATTGATACCAACCCTTTCATGTCTCATGTCGAACTCATACCACACTCATCATTTCAATTTCATGAATCATCTCATACAATTATCATGCTCACATCATGTTAAAACTCACAAATCACAACTCATACCCCACCTCATTCATAAAGGCCATTCAGTTCATAATATTAAAGGTAATACTCATACAAGCATGTTGTCCACTTTTGAAATCAAGGAAAACATCAAGGCCAACCACCTTCTCGCCCAACATCTCGCTCAGGCAGAAGAGTCTCGCCCAGGCAAGGAGAACCCTCGCTCAAGCGAGCTCCCTTTGCCTAGGCGAGAGCTCGACTTCCAGTATAGGGACCTTGCACGCGTTCTCGCTGGCGAGACCCTCCTCGCCTAAGCGAGACATTCGCTCGCTCAAAAAGTACAGTGGGTCGCCTGGGCGACCATTCATGGAAAAATACTTAGGCGAACCCCTGTTAATTTTGCCTAGGCGAGACATGCCCGCTTGGGTGAGTTTAACAGTTATCGCCACTATTTTCTCCTGCAGCAGACAATATGACATACCAAACAGTGATCCAACTATTTTATACATACATGACAATACTCAACACGCAAATCAATCGCAAGACCAACACCAAACAACCACAAACATCTCAGACATTTAGGAGGGTTCCCTTACCTGGAAGGGTTTGGCAGAAGACTCCTAGACCAAACTGGATTAGCATCATAGCTCCGATACTAGCTTTGGGGTGACTTAACGAACTGGAAAAAGAATGGCAGTAGAGGCATGAGCTACACAGAGTAACAGTAGCAAGAGTTACAAACACTGTGGAGGGAATACTTACGTGAGGAGAGAGACACTGGTTCGAGCTCGCTTGACCATAGTAGCACCAAACCCTAACCGAGCGGGAGACGGCTATGGCTCTTAGGATTTTCTGAGTATGAGCAGCAAAGTGAATTAGGGCAGACTTGGAGTTCGGTTATAACACTTGGGCTAGCACTAGGCTCAATTACAAGGGGTAGCCCTTTACTTTAGGGCATTAGAATGTAAGACAAATTTTAATGGGTCTTACAATAAGGTTAACGTAATATAACAAAAATAATTATTGAATCTTTTTAAATAGCACAATAAGTAAAAAGTAAATAGAAAAATATTGAATCATTGCTATAAATATTGAAATAAAAATAATATTAAACTTCTATTTTACTTTTTTATTAACCTCTCACCACATCTTACTGAATTGAACATGAAAGTGTAGGTACACCACCTATCACAATCAGAAAAAAAAAAGGAAGAAACCATGACAATATATAGTGACAAAAAAAGAGGAAGATCAATAGACTGAATAATCAAGAAAAAATATGTTGATTTTATAAAAACATCTAAAGGCTTGAGTTCAAAAGAGGGACTTAAATTGAACTATCTCAAATTTTCATACAATTCAAAATGATAATTTTATTAAACCAGTTAATTGTGGGATTCAACTTTAATTAATATACATAATAATATCAAGAACTGAACGCTAAAGAAAGAGAAAAAGATGTTGGACCCTACAAGATTGGTTTTCATACCTAATAAGACTCTCTTACTACACTAAATTTAGAAATCCTATCTAAAGACAAGTTAAGAACTCAAATAAATACAGAAAATGAAAACAAAATCACTTGAAACAAGATAAGCACAATGAAGAAGTTCTAAACATGATATTGATCCCATATTTTTCCAAAGAGAAAACTTCAAGTTTTAAGCTCAATTTGAACCATCTCTCTCAATAATAAAAAACGATTTCAAAAACTCGTGTTTTTATTTCATGTAAAATTGATTTTGAAATGAAAGAGTAAATCAAATATTAAACTATTTTTAATGGATTTAAATTGAATTTTAATATATTAATTTCACATGTAATATTTATTTATTAGTTCGCTATTTTAACAAATTAAAACAAAAGAATTCAAAGTCTTTATAGCGCTTAAGAAATTTTAATTTATTCAAAAATCGTTTTAACAAAATAAAACGAAAAGCTCATCGCTGTTCATGGTTAAAAGTGATTCTAATCGGTCAAAAGGCCTTTTTCAGTCATTCTATACTCTATAAGAAAATTTTAACATATTAAAACATCTTTTAATCAAAACATGAAAGACAAACTCTAATACATTTTGAAAACATTTATAATTATAAAATCAAAACATGAAAGAAAAACTTACAACAAATCCTAATCAACGAACATAACCTAAACGTATTTTAGTCTTCATGAACAAATTCAATCTTCAAATCCTTCAAGAGAGATGATAGATTCATCAAACACACAATAGTTTGAACAATTTTCATCTAGTAGAATATGGTTGTCTTTCTCTACCACATCCAATAGATCTATGTGACACAAGAAATCAAGCATCCTCTGCTTCTAGTAGTCATATTAAGCATTAAAACATAGGCACATGATTTTCAAACTCCATGAATCTTGTTATGGATCATGTCTCTTATCCTGTTAAAATATTTATCCCAAGATTGTTTTAATTGATCAGGTTAATTTTGATATCACTGCAGTAATAAGTTGAATCTAGAAAAGAAAGTTCATTATAACCACAAGAATGTTCTTAGAAATCGATAGATTCTCTAATAGAAAAGAAAAAAAAATTATATTGATTCACTTGCAACTCTTAGACTACATTTAATTCTATAAGAAAATTAATTAAAAGGCAATTACAAAAGCACTCTTATCTTTTTTAAATCTTTTCCCTAGACTTCAGAATTAAAGTTTTCTTAATTGTCACTCTTGACTACAAACACATAAGATAAAAGATAAAGAAAATAATTCTCAAAGGATATAACAAACAACACTCTTTGCAGGTCGATGATTTGAGAGAGTGATGATTTCAGACAAGTTTAATACTTATTCACAAAATCACATCCAAAGTTAAAACACTCTATATCTCTGTAATTCTTAATCTGTTATTTTTTATGTCTAAGAAAGACTAACATCTTTGTCCTTTATATAGGTCTTGGAATATGACTATTGCATTTGATAACATAATTATTGAATTTTTACACAATTATAACTTCACTTATATTTAATTTCATATTCATATCCAAGACAGGATATTTTGACAAATATATTTCTTGATTTCATACAAAAGAAAACAATACTTAGTGTTCCTTAAAATTAATTTATTCTTAATATAGGATTTTCGAATGTTGAAATATATTGTTTCCATATCTACTAATTGGAGCTTTTAATGTCGATACAACGTTTAAATTTAAGTGTCCCGAATACTAGTTTCTCAAAATGAATTTACGAATTATGAGAACGTCAAATTTGAATAAAAGTTATTCTCTGACGCTAAAAACCAATCAGCTGTATAAACTAGTAACAAAATAATGAAAAATAAAGGGTTGGCTTAGAGTGAAAGCATGGAATTGTATATGGCATAACAAATGAGTAAAACTACAGATAGTAGCTGCAATGGAGCCATTGAGAAACAGTTCAAACAAGATAAATTCATATCACCCCTTTTTGATATCATAAAAAAGAAAGCTGAAGGTAATGGATGACCAAGTAAGAACAGTGAGTGGTTTGGTTGGTTAAAATTTAATTACAAACTCAATCCTATTGGATCCATGTAATAAATATTCAATTCCATTATGCATTAACTTTTCTTTCATAAACATAAAAAAATTTCAAAGATTACATTTTAAAACATTAAAAACAAATTGCAAACATTCAAAATTAGAATTTTAAAATCGTTCGAAAGTTAATGGGAAAATCATTATAATTTTAAAAATGATAGATTGATCATCTATCATCTATAAATTAATTAGATAAACACTGATTAAACAAGAAAAAAAAACAAACAAACAAACGTAACCCTCATTAAACATATATTTGGCTGGGTGTTGTCCATCTGAAGCTCTCATATACTTACAATTATATTATAATTATGAACAAAGGTGGAATACCCTCAATCGTGGCTAAATTGGTGAAGTTCAATCCCAGCCAGATCACAAAAATAAACGTCAAGAAATCTAATGTCACTCAATTCCAGTACTGCAAATGCTGGATCAGGGCCGAATAATACCTGGAACTATAATTGAAAGCACTACTCCACTTTTGCTCCCACAAAGCATTAAATGATTCCACGCCCAACTACTGGCTACCAATAAATTTCTATATGAAAGGAACAGCATAATCCTATGCAAAAGGGTTTCCCCCAAACGAAGCAACTGGTTCTGGTGTCTGGATGTTCCTGTAAATTGCAACTCAGTCATTGAATACACACACACACACAATACTTTTGACAACATTAGAAGACATAGAAACACCACATTGTAATATACTACTGTATCAAAACCATATATGAACCAATATCAAAACCATATATAAAACTTTGGATATAAATAATCTTGGGTTAAATATGTTTTTATCAAGTTAAAATTGGAATTAGTTTCTATTCGAAACTTTAGACCAATTTGATCTCTCATCTTTAAAAGTGCGTAAATTTAGTTCTTTCAACCAAATTTTATTAAGTTTTTTTGACGTTTCAAAAGCATTTATCAACTAACATTAAAGCGAAAATGTGTCAAATGATGTAAACAAACTCATGCTATTATGAAACATGTTTGAAACATCAAACAACTTAACAAAGTTTTGTTAACAGAACTAAATTCACGTATTTCTAAAATTGAAAGATTAAACTAAACCAAAGTTTCGAAGATAGACTAATTTCAATTTTCACTAAAAGTTAAGAGACTTAAAACATATTTAACCTAATAATCTTTGAAGACACATGTTGCTCAATGAAAGATGTTCATTGAGTGGACTACCAAGCAGCCAACTTCCTCTTCCTTTCATATCCATATGAAATTCATTCTATATACTGTTGAATGGCCAATCGTATCTACACAAGGGTGTTTAATGCACAAGCCTGTAGACCAACCATTTACTCGCCTGACACCCTTGTGAGTATCGTAGTGTAAGTGTAATTTTGATGAATTGATTATGCACCAATGATATCACTACATTACAGTTACAGCTAAGAAACAGATGCAAAAAGTTTCCAGTCTTGGTAGAAAGAATGATATACAAAAGGAAAAAACCCATAAATTTCAATGGCTCTCAAGCAACATATACAAAAATAAAGACGATGGAAAAAGAAAAGCAGAGGAGAAACGATCATGTGTGCAACTTACTGTATTTGAGAACCTGGTGATTGCACAGCCATGAATGACAAACCACCTAAATCAAATTATCAACACATAAAAAATAGCATTACAGAAAGAAAACTGCACTAAAACAATTATTTGAATTGCATTTACTAGAGTGATATAGAAAACAAACTGGATGATTCAAAACAGTAAAGAAATGGAAGTACGTAAGACGAAAATATTTTATTGGACAAATAATGTTTTAATTTTCACTAGATGTTTTCAAGTACTACCTTCACCAGAAGAGGAAATATAAGGGGTCACCGTGTTTTGGGGAAGCCAAGATTCAGCTATACCACTATGGAAGGAGGTTGGAAACAGGGCATCTGGCAGTGCATCTTGCAAAGAGCTCATATCAAGAAACTGTAATTGAAACACCAGACGTGTTAGATATAATAGGTGACTGAAGGTAAGTCACAATCTCACTGTCTTCTACATCCCATGATTCAAATTGTCATATTTATATCTTTTCCATAGGCATAACACCAGAGTATTAGAATCCATGCAACAAGGATAAACTAAAACCCTTTAAATTTTTTGAGCTGTGCAGTGAAATTTCAATTCAGAACATTAAAATGAATCAGATAGAAAGGCTGCTGCCAGTTATAATGCCAGATTGAAATGGTTAAAATCACATGCTAGAAACCTTGAAGAGAAAGATCCCAGGAACTATAACCAATGAGTTAAAATTTTGCAGAAATATGATTTAGGAACCAGTTTAATGAGGTAATAATAGAAATATTAAACAAACAGCTAGCTATTCACTGTTCTTGGCATACCATATTGTTGTGAGCTACATCAGATTCATGAGGAAAATCAAATGGATTAGTTGATTTACATTTCATTCCAATAGGTTCAATGTCTCCCTGAAAGAAGAAAGAATATTAAAGACCAAAATTATTTAAAACGTATCACTTTATTGAATATAAGAAATTTTTAATCAACCTAAGAGAACACACCATTGAAGGAAGCATGGATGGTGGATATGCTGAATCACTGACATGCGATGGGATGTCATGATTTTCAAATCCATCAACAGGGACAATGCCTTTATCGTCGTTACTTTTGGACCCCTGATTTTTTATAAAGGAAAAGGTGGATGAGTGAATAAAATAGGAGAGCTTGTGAATTCTAAAAGCTCATAAGGTAATTAAGGATTCGTATAACAACCTCAGAGTCTCTTAATCCCAAAATTTGATTATCAGCTGAGGGAAAATTGTGCAATTGTAATCCTTGACCAAGGGCATCCACAGGATGATGGCCACCAGAACCTTCAAATGCATTCCATGGCTATACAAAGTACAAACAAAACATGAAACCTTATACAAGTTTTTAATATACTCCATGAGATCTTTCAATTCAACCAGGAACAAATGCAAAGGTGTCCATAAACTTATTCATTTCTGAACAGACACTACATACAAAACCTTAAATAAGTTTCAATATATTCTATAATATCTTGAAATTTCTCCACGAAAAAAAAAAAAGCAAGGGAAACAAATTTCCTTCATAAGAATCCAAAACCAGCCATTGACCAAACATTCTCGTACTTACTTGAGTGTTTGCTGACATAGCGGAAACTTGTTCTTCACTATTCCACACACCATCATGCCATAAATTAGATGTAAGTGAAGAATGCATACTCACACTAGAAAAATCAAAAGATGGCCATTGTGTGTTTGCATTTGAGGTGGAAAAGGGATCAAATCTTTCTTGTAAAGATTCAGTACTTAAGGGTACAGTAGCTGGAATTTCCACTTGTGCAGTGGATGAGGTGCTCTGAGGCATATCAAAAGTTGCCCATCCTTCATTTTTAGGGACAGTTAAATCCAGTGCCTTTTCATTTAAGTTTACAGTAGAAGGCTTCTGAGAGAGATCCGCAAAAAATTCAATAGATGCAGGTTGGGATGCTTGAGTAAGTTGATTCTCATTGAAAAATGGAATTGCAGATGAAAAAGATGATTGAAACAGATCCACTGTTGGAGCTTGAGATGCCGCTGCTGCTGATTCCAATGGTGCCTTGGATAGGTCCATGCTAACAGATCTTGTAGGACCAGGGGGTCGTGGAATGCCAAATGCTTTATTCTGAAGTGGTTCTGAAGGTTGAACTGGTTCAGAGAAAAAATCAACTAAACTGCCAGAATTATAAGATCTCAAGGATGAAATTTTGTTGTCTCCTGATTGCTCTGATGCAGTTATCTTGGGTATGAGTGCAAATTAATATCATGCAAAGAGAAAACACCCAATCAGCTTTCTACAGAAATAAGGCCACAACAAAAGGACATGGAAAGTGCAATAAACAAGATCATTAAAAGAGAATGCTTATTCACCAAGGAGTTTGAATCAATGTTTTAAATCCCTGATAACAGAATGTAGTGGTCAGCCTAGAAATGGTTAAGATAGTGTACAGTGGTATAGTTATTATTTTGAATTTGTTTATAGTTCATATAAAGTATACAATATACATAAGTTCTCAAAAGTGATAAAAACTGCCCAATATTACTAAATTCAAAACTGATATTAGTTTATTATTTTCAATATCACTAGATCAATAGATTTCAATTTTGAAATTAAAACCCCAACAATAGCTACAGAAAAAAGCCCTAACGTCTCTGTTCAGAACTGCACCTCTATAGCACCACAATGTGTCAGCAACACAGCCAGCTATTTGGTCTTCTACAGCAGCTACACTAAATTGCTCTATGTGTGCGCTATATAAAACCTGGGTTTGAAGAATACTCAAGCTAAGCTCATGGTTATTTTAGAAAGGTTATATTTGGATGCTTGGACTTAAACAAGAGATAGTAATGAAAAAACACCATATCTCAACGTTTCAATACATCTCTGAATGGTGCTGACCAATCAAAAAATCCATTACTAAAAGGAACTCAAAGACTCAATTTTCTCTCTGTACTAGATTTGTTATCCTGCTGCCCTGAAAAGTTGATATCATTATCTCTAGAGATTAGAAAATGTAATGCTTCACTAATAATATTTTTATTTTTCCTGTGTTCATATTCATATAGTACCATATTACCGCAATAATAACTTTAGATACATAACTTTACATGATAATAATTTTCATCCTAAACTAGAAACAGCTTGCAAGCAATATATTGTTTGATTCTTACAGGAACAGCCAAATATCCTGTGGACAATATTCCAATTGTCTGATACCTGTGGAGGACGAATTCCATTTCCATCTATCTTGGCATTGACATTAGTTTCCAGAGATGCATTTCTTGCTTGGGACCACACATCTTCACTTGAACTGGAACCAGAGCGTCTTTGATAGGATGGACTGCTAATCTTAATATCTTTATAGAAATTGGGAGAGTGAACATCAGATTTGAATTGTTCGCCACCACTAAAAACAGAAAAATCAGAAATTCTTGGACCAGATCCTTCATTTGCAAATCTGTCATCATATGCATGATCACTGAAGCGGCCAGGACTGTAGATAATACTAGATATTTTCCCTTCATATCGAGCTTTATCTGAACCAGGCTTCCTGGTGAGTGCAGCTGCTTGTTTTCCATACTTCCGATCCTCATATTGATAATCATATGGAGGACTTTGAGAATATGAATGATAAGAACTGGCACGCCTATCATCTTCATGAATCCCAGGGCTCTACAATTAGTTGCAAATATAAATGTTCAGCAATTAACCAAAGGATTAAATTAACTTGGACTACAAGGATAATTAATGCAATTAATTATGTAAAGCTGTTTATCTTAGTAATTGCTAAGGCACCATATACTTCATTACATTGACAAATTTAAGTTTCATTAAACAATTAATTATACGCATAATAGTAAGAAAAAGATCAGTGTGATTGATTATCTTCTTCATTTTTTTGTTTCTGCAAAACGAATTGAATAGAATAATAATAATAATAATAATATTACTATTAAGGGAAGCCCAAAAACTATCATAAACCACAAAAAATATTTCTACAAACCCAATATTTCTTTTGCAGGGGAAGAAGAGCATATCCAATAAAGAATAAGCAATGCTACTCTTGAGAAAAAAAAAAATCAGTATTTAAGTATATATTGCCTGTGCATCTCTTGGGGGCTTTTCTGAAGACTTCACTGCAGCATATCTTCCATCCACATATACACTCTTTATAAATTCCCTTATTTTATTAACATTGCTGCAAAAAGAATGAGATCATAATGCCATACAATAAGTAATACATATTATTAGAGGGACATCAAAGGTTACTTAAATAGCTTTAATTGCAAACCATGAAATAATTATACCTGTTATCTGGCAACCGCTGCCTTTGGAAATCCCAATTTTTCAAGTATATTTCCCTTGCACGCTAAGTCAAAAGAGCCACAGTGAAATCTTATTTCAACAATTAAACATAGGTAGCTTCCAAAGTCAAAAAGAAGAAAATTCACCGTTTTACCTGGTTACCTCCACTTTGAAGAGCATCAACTTCTTGTGAAGTGAATTTTGCCATTGAGACAGACTTCACACGATGAGTAAACTCACGACTGCATTACATGAAAATAATCAGGTGATTTTGAGAATCATGCAATATGTAGAATTACTACAACAACAATCACAAACATGCCCTTTCTAACTAGATGAATTTGACTCCAAGAAAAACATTAAAAGGAATACTAAATTGATTATATAATAAAGCATAATTGATCAGTATTCTAGAAACAGAAACAAAGCTTCTAATATTGATTATAAGATTAATTCATATTATATAAACATAGTTTAATATACTAAACATACAAGGATTTCACTTTTTCTATGATTTCAACTCATGTTAAAATGTTCAAAAGTAAAGCAGAAATGTATAAGAAGACCATTATGGAATTAAATATTTTCTCAAATTATTATGAACTACTGCAGAACACATAGTTTCTTTTTTATTAAAAAAGCAGAAAGAAACTTAGTATAGTTAACGGAATAATGCATGTTCATGATTATTTTCCACCACAAGAGTATCTAACATTCAATGACATACATTCATGTTCTGACTTAAAAAAAGTACATATATAATATGAAAATGAGCCTAAACTTGACACCAAACCTCTATTTATTTTTTTTTATTTCTGAATCAAAATCCCCATCTCCTTCAAACATTGAGCACTTGACAAGGAAACCAAAGGGAAGAAATATAAACAAGATAATAAAGTGAAAAGGAACTCACTGTATTCCACTGCATGTCATGCAAATGAAAGTCCAAAAACTTGTACATACATATTGTGGTCCCTGTAAAAGTGACGGGGGAACCATTAGCTAGAAACCATCACATAACAATGACAAAAATGGTTCACAAGTTCTTTTCTCAACTACTCTAGCAATCAAGAGTAAAACAAACAAGAGAAAGAGAAAAACACAAACAATTTCAAGTTTTCTTAATAATAACCTTGTACAATATAAAACTATTTTTCTTAATAATAACCTTCTACAATATAAGACTCAATTTTGTCTAAACTCTAAACCAATGTAACTTTGGTAATCGCAAAAGAAGAATGAACTTAAAAATTAAAAATAAAAACATCCACATCAAATTCTTGTAATGTGTCTAATTCTTCAAAGTTCCCAACAACTATCCCCACTTCAACTGAAAGGCTTAAGACTTGCTCAGCTTCGAATTAATCATAAAAGCCAAAGTCCAAAACCAGAGAAACTACAACACAGTTTCACTGAACCAAAGAGAAAAACGAAAATCAAATTCAAGCACAGGAGTTGGATTTACCAAACTGTTGCAGTTGATACATCTTCGATTCGGCGGAAGCTTCATGAGACCTCTGATAATTTTCTCATTCTTCTCTTCTTCCTTTCTGCTCCCCATCACCAAACCCCAAATCAGAAACAAATAAACCCTAGAAACTGCAATCGAGGTCACAGCGAGACAAAAAAAAATCAAGAATATTCAAACTTCGGAAGCAGAGAACGAAAATTTTCCACCACCAAACGGTGGTGGCAGCGTTCGATCTAGGGTTTTGGGGTTCCTGAATTGGGGAAAGGTAGAAGGCGAAGAACCCAAAAACCCTTTGTGAGTTGTTTGGTTCACATAAAATGGATGATCCAGGGAACAGAGAAATACAAGTAAGAGAAACTTTGCTTTGTCACATTTTTTAAATTTAAATTTTGTCTGAATTTTTACATGAATGTTACAATAATTTTATAATTTTATTTTGATATAAAGTTATAAATCACATTATTTTTCTTTTTTCTATGACTTAAGTCATAATATATTATCTTACCCAGCTCAATAACAAAAATGTCAATATTACAGAGTTGAATTTCATAAACGACATTAATTAAGAAAATAAAAATTAAGTAAAAACATTTTTTTAAGCAAAAAAATATCATATAACAGCAAAACTATATTTATTTTTCTTTATTCATACTTGCTTTACTCTTAATCACAATTTTTTCTAAGACATATTAAAAAAATTAATAAAATAATATAAGTTATTGATTATTAATTACAGTTCTAAAGTTTTATTTTATTTGTCTTTGTTGAACTTTTTTAGAGTGTATTTTGTTTCTTGAAAGGAGGGAACAAGGTTCGGGTCCCACAATTAACGTGTCTATAATTTGAACCTTCATTAAATGTCTTCTTATATTAAACAAACTAATATTAAAAAATACTTTATAATAAATAATAATGGAGATAGATTTGTAATTTACCCTTTTACTTCTTTTATAATTGTGTAAGATGTATTTACAAAACAACCTTTTAGTTTTTATTATCCGAAAATACATAAAAAAGTTTAACAGTGATTTTGTTATGTAATATAAATCAAAATTAAAATATTTATAAGTATTTCTATAAGCATTTTATTATAATTTTATTTCTTGTTTTAATATAATTATAAAAATTAATAATGTTTTCTATAATTATTTCTTAACTATATTAATAACACCTTATGATCACTATTTATTTTTTTAAAAACATCTCAATTTTTATATTAAATGTAAAAAATAACTAGGTTTTTCAAAGTCATTAACATGTTTTCTTAAATGATTGAAACAATGGTAGGACTTATATTACCTTTACCTTATTCTCTATATTTGAATATAGTGACCTCCTTATATTTTACTTGAACTTGCAAATTTAAAAAGGTAATTATTTCTTAAGTTCAGAAACTGTGCAAAAAGTTAAAAGACATAATGATAAAAATCTAGAGAAAGAAATTAAATGTATGATTTATAGCATAAAATAAAATAATATACATTTTAGTATTTGGGTATAAAAGTTAATTATATAACAGAGCTTCTCCATAGAAATAAATAAATAAATAAATATATATATATATATATTTATATCATTTAATCATGTATTTATAATAAAAAAAGATTGAGTTTTAAATCTACCAAAACATTAAAGTTTATTAAAGTGAGTAACAACATTGTTGATAAATCTTATATGACATTGTGTGATGTATCATACTTTTAATCTAGAAGAAAACCCAACCTTGTAGCCTGTAGTGAAGTCCATAGTTGTCATGGAGAGGGTTATATATTTTTGGATTCGATAATATATCTAAAAACAATGAAAAGTTAGAAATTCCTTATGAATTATACCGACATCAATCATGATGTACTTATACTGATGTTACTATTCTCTAAGGAGTATGAATCGTGCTTCCTAAAAAAAAATTAAAGGTAAATCTTCTAACTATTGCTCAACTTTAATTTGAAAAATTTATCTAAATCAATTTACGCTTTTACCTAGTTATACACGAATTATTTTCTAAACGAAAAATACATTCTTAAATTAGAAAATCTTCACATGCTTAGTTAAAAGAACCAAATGGTGTTAAATGATTATATTCATTTCTCTTTGAAATTTAGTGTTGTTTAAAAGTTTTCCTCACAAAC
>Ga0209589_1002106_pt1 | contig 34003 bp, 12 predicted proteins | sample CowpeawhiteBW_FD_187525 | JGI IMG/M metagenome (GOLD analysis project Ga0209589, IMG submission 187525) | Root nodule microbial communities of legume samples collected from California USA - Cow pea white BW (SPAdes) (version 2) | ecosystem: Host-associated > Plants > Roots > Nodule | place: USA...
GTATTAATATGAAATGAGGCCCTAGACTCATGGGGTGGTGATGATCAGTAGTATGGATTCGAAATATGATGGGCATGAGGAATTAATCTCAGGGGTTGGTGTGGAAATGTAAATATAATTTAATGTCTTCTTACTACTATTTTATGAATGTTTGTCCGTGTCAGCGTGTAATTCCTTGGGGTCTCTAGGTGAGACCTCCGGGGCTACGCTTCAGTGGTCGGGACGTAATTCCATGGCCCCTGTTAATGGGTGTCCATGGTGGTGCCCCATCTGTATAACTAGGTAAAGATTCAAGGTAAGGTTGCATCCTGACACTCTGAGGAGCCAGTTAGTCTCACCTAGAGCAGACTGACTCCTGTGGTGAGAGTAGCAGGAGGCCTGAAATCCAGTAAGGGCTAACCTTGTGGTGAGGGAAATTTGATTCATCATAACACTTGTATTACATAGCTCAGGATCGAGCAGCTCAGGGTCGAGCAGGGGTATCCACCACAAGTGCAAACATCCGATGAATCCGACCAAGTTATACATATCCGGATGAGTCGAGTCGAGTCGTAGTGTATTGAATGAAGAGTCATAACATGCTTGATTGTTATATGGATATGAGATTATGATAATGTATTTGACTATATGATGAATATGTGTTGGCTCTAGCTTACCTGTTTGTTTGTATGGTTGTATTGTATGTGGTTGTTCTTCTTGCGATGATCATCAATTTGATTGATGGGAGCAGATGGGCGAAGTTCTCGTGGTCAACAAGGGAATGGCGAGTCCGCTGCTTAGCCATCTGGGCTGGAGTTGTTTTACTCACGACTTCTTTAGGGCTACGACCCCTGTATCGTTTTATGCTTCCCTACTCTGCACTCTTTGTGAGAATTGTATCTGGTTTATGTTGGCATCGTGGTGTGCCCAGGTTGTAGGGGTTGTGTTAAGGACCCCAAGACTACGCTACTATACTTTTATCACGTGACGTTTCCTTTAATTTCGTTAAATAATTAAATGGGACGTTACATTTTTCATATATTATTATCATAAATAAAAATATTATAAATATTTATGAATTGAAAAAAAAAATATTAAAATATATTTGATTTAGAAAATTTAATATTTAATTTAAAAAAATATACATTGGATACAAACATGTATTCGGATATTGAACCATTTGTAACTGGATACAAATGTGGTAAGTGGAAAATTGGAACCAAATACAAATGTGTGCATTAGGAATCTTGTTAAGACCTCGAGTCCATGGCTATGAGTGTAACAACGACGTAATTTTTTTCACATATAATAGCATGGACAATAAGAATAGTGTGGTAATTTGCTATATTTATTCCTCAAATCTCTTCAAAAAAGGGAGATCGATTTATATAGTAATCCCGCAATTATTCGCCTTTTCATCGCTGCCTTTCGCCAAAAAAGAATAACTGTTTTTCCCTCTATTCATGGCTTTTAATTCTACTTCTACAGTCTTTCCTTATATGTGAACAAGCCCTTAGTGTAAAACACTTTAAATTTTGAGTTATATGGTGAAAAAAAGTTTAACTATGTATAGTTATTAAGCACTTTTTTAGTCAAATGATTGAAATATTTTCAAAAAATGTTGCAAGTTAAATAAAAATAAATTAGATACTTTTAATTATAGTTTTCATTTTATTAGAGCTTATTTTAGTTAATAACGATATTAAAGAAAACATTTTTAAACACCCACTTAACATTCATTATTTTTTATATTATTTATAGTATATCACTACAATATTTATACTTTTTTACTTGTTCAATATATTATAATATGCATTAGGTGTGTCAATCACATGTTATTCTATCAGTTAAAAAGTAACTACAATTTGAATTTTAAAAAAATAATAATTCATTAGGTTCTAATCATATAATAAAATATTTGATTTTTATTTTCAACTTATTATAAATTTAGTGCTTTCTCTGATTTAATAAAATATTATTTTTATTGAAAATAGCATTATTTGAATAAAATTATTTCAAAAATAACATTTATTCGAAAAATATAGAGCTAGTATTTGCTATTATGGTCAACGTACTTACATAAGTCCACAAGCAAACCACGTGGTCTAGTAGTTCTTGTATCGGAAACACTGCGTAGTGTTTCCTTCGAACACTGAACAAACAATATGCGACAGTTTACCCACCAAAGTTGACAGAGGTTGAGTTGAATTCAGATTCAACATATGAGTATTCGGCGTATAACCATTTTAGTTATTAACTTATCAAATAGGTTATTCATATTGCGAGTTAACACGGATAAGTTAATTAGATATTGATTATTGCAAGTTAACATTATTGGTTATTCGACATCAAATTTTATTTTGAAAGAAAATTACGATTACTTTTATTTTTATTTTTAATAAATGAAATACATATATTAGAACTTTAGTAAAAATAAACTCGTGTTTGGTTTTGATAATTATTTTTTAATTTATGGTTTTCTAATGTTTATTATTATGTTTCAAATAAAATTGATCGTATTAAAAATAATTAAAAATTTATATATATATATATATATATATATATATATATATATATATATATATTAAGTTTTATTAAGATTGAATATGGATAAGTTTCAAAAATTAAATTCAAACTAAACTACTTTGGTCCATATAAACCTAATTTTGTTGATTCTAAAATACGGTTACCTGGTTTAGTTCATTTGTTTCTAACACATACCCGCATATTTGTAGAGTCATAAAACACGTGTTCACGCCTAATTGTTGTGTAGTGTTTTTGTTGGAAATAGTGAAAATTCAAACTAATATAGAGTGGAAAATGAGGTACCAGCATTAACAATCAGTGGTTCTCTTAATTTTATTAATTTTTATCTTTTGAAGTGCAAAAGTAAACTAATTTTAATTTGTAAAATTATTCTCTTCCTTTGTCTTTTTCTCACTCTTATTTTATATTTTGTTCTAAAAGCTTTTATGAAAAATCTTTTGTACTTACGCTTAACATGACATGATATGTTATTTAACCATTCTTTTTCTAATATATATATATATATATATATATATATATGATTAAGTCAATTTTTATTTAGTACATAAAAAAAATCAAGCCAATTATTTAAAAAATATTTTGGTAGCATTCCTCTCTTGCTTGCAATGGGAGATAAAAATTTCAGCTAATAAAAGCATATACCTTCTTTTTTTCAATGCTAGAAATTCCGGCAATAATAAAAATAAGTTAAGAGATGATACAATTGTAAAGTTTAAAATATAAAGAATTGTAAGATTTAAAAATAGAATAAATTTACTGATATGGAAACTCATTAGAAAATGAATAATAACATTTCATTATACACGAACTGCATCTATTAAAATTGTAGTTAATTAAACGTGAGAAACTTAAATATAGAATATCCAATCAAACACTTTGTTTATATATTATATATTGTTGGAATATGAAGTATTATTGGATAAATGATTTGAAATTAATTTATTTAAAGATTATTGTTGAAAAAAATAGAGTTATTAGTGAAGTCATTATAACTTATTTAAAGATTATTTGTAACACTTAATTCACTTTGAATAGTAATTAATATAGGGACATGCACACATATCCCTTAAGCTTGGATTTTTAATAGATACTTATTTCACTCATTACTCTAGTCTTTTATATAAGAAGAAAGAGTTTTATTATTTTGTAAGATTTTATAAATTTGAATACGTAATACATAATTCGTATATAGATGTGATTAGGGATGGTGATAATATTTGTGTTCATTGGTATTTGTGGTGAATAATTAATATCTATAAATATTTATTACTTGTGGATAATGAGTAGTGAATATTTTAACAATAATTTATAAATAGATCGAGTGTGAGTATTATATTACTTGCAAGTATTCATTATTAAAAAGAATTAAAATTTAACTTATATTTTATTAAATTTAATTTAATTATAATTAAAATATGATTTATATTTAATTTAATTTATATTTTATTTTATATTATTCGTTAATTTTATTTTAAAAATTTGTAAAATATATTTTTTTAATATGCATAAATATTTACAAGCATCTGCTAATTTTAAAAGACCTGCAAATATTTTTTAAACAAGTACTTGCATAATAATAGGTAAATTATTTTGTTAATTCCAAATCCAACCGAGAAGTTGTGGTGCCTAAATATGATTACATCTATATTTATAGGAGGCATACTCATATATGAATCTTCACTAGACGTTCGACAACAGGGGTGGAAGACATGTTCATATAGGAATTATTACCAGAGATTTAACCACAAAGCTATAACTATGTTTACATGAGTATAGGAGATTTATTTGTATAAAAAATTGCACTGAAGATTCGATCATAGATAGAAATGTTCCTACATCCACACAAGTGTGAGAGATGAATTTAAATAGAAAATTAAAATGAAGATTGAACTATAAGATTATGGTGGCATTCACATAAGAATGGAAGATGCGCGCAAATTCCACAAGAAATTTTGCTATAACTCTGTGGGAGACATGCTCATACAAAACACTGTTCCAAATCACTTATTAATGAATGTGTCCACATAGATGTGGAAAATGTGGTCGTGTAAAAATTTGAAACAGGTTCAACCACATAGATGTAAATCTAATTACTCTTATATTTAACAAAAATTGAATATTTATTTTCACAAAAAGGTTCAGGAGTGAATTTATTCATGTGGTCAAGAAATGTATTTTACATCATCACCATATAAAAAAAATGGTAAGTTCTATCTCGATAGGATTATGAAACAAAAAATCATAAATCTGATAAAGAAATACCAGTACAGTAGCTATAACTCTTTGAATGTAGTAGGAGAAGATAGAAAGAAGGATACATAAGTTTTATCTAAAAGAAAAAATAAATAAAAAAAAAAATTAGGAGTGGGGTTGAAGTCTCTTGAACATGATTGGAGAGTGTTGCTTCAAATCGCAGACATGTAAGCTCACTCACCTTCCTCACTTCTGAGTCACGACTCGTTTCGCCTTCAATTTTCGAAAGCGATGTGGGACAAATGAGTTTGGTAATCACAATAGTTATATACCCTATATACAACAATATGCATAAGTTATAACATAACACACGTGATGGCCGTTAAACTCACCACTATGCAGCAGTTCAAATGTCCAAATCCCTTTTTCATTTATATTGTTGCTTCAAATGGCCGTTAAACTCCCGCCATCCCATGAACTTAACGCCGTTAATTAGGCACCACCACCACCTCACCAACAACCCATACAAAATATAAAGCCCACAAAACCTTCATACATACAACCTCATTACACTTCCACAATACACCTCTCCCTCCCTATAAACGCTGCCGTTTTCACTAACAAACTTGGCTCATCTTTTGGAGTTGGAGGAGCCCTTGCATCTTGCAATTTCATTTCACCATTCCAAGGTTTATCACTTTTCATCATTTTTCATTCCATTCTTTGCTGCAACAATTTTTACATAGCTTCTGTTTTTAATGTTTTTCAATCACAATTCTAATTTCATTGGTGTGATCCTGTCAGGCTCCTACCAGGAAATAGCTACAAACTCGATCTGGGATTGGTATATCATTTATTCTTCCTCTTAATAAGGTACGTGTTAATTAATTTGATTTTGGTACCAACCATTGAGTAAAAGCAAAGGGAACACATTGCTGATTACTGAACCATTGTGCTTTTTGGTATCTGATAATAAATTGATAGATGACGTTATACTTGTATGACAGAAAATTGTGAAGGTGACATTGAAACAGTGAAGGCAAAAAGTTTTTAATTAAATAGCTGGATAGATATTTTAAGAAAAGTGTATGTTTAATTTAATGATATTAAAGTAGAATACCACGCTGGAAATGGCTGTGGGTTTAATTCGTTCGTTTCAGAAAACTAAACTTCAAATTCTGCACTTTGATGACTCTTTTTTGACAGAAAAAATGGGAGAGATGTCAAACTTTCAATTGGGGGTGATTGGTGCACTATTTCTCTCTGTGGCTTCTTCTGTTTCCATTGTCATCTGCAACAAAGCCTTGATGAGCAATCTTGGCTTTCCTTTTGGTGATAATCATTTTTAGTCCCCTCTTTAAAAATCATTTAATTTTGGCTATCAATGTTCAAATTTATTAACATTTACATATCTCATCGCTCTAACTTTGAATTATGTTTCCTTTGGACCAGCCACAACACTTACTAGTTGGCATCTGATGGTAACTTTTTGCACCCTTCATGCGGCTCAACGCTTGAATCTGTTTGTGACCAAATCCATTGACTTCAAAACAGTGATGCTCTTTGGTATTCTGAATGGCATCTCCATTGGATTTCTCAACTTGAGTCTTGGCTTCAATTCCATCGGATTCTACCAGGTTTCACCTAAATATTTTACTGCTACACAATAGTATCATGTTAAACTGAAGGATACATGTTATGTTCGTACTTATGTTGTCTTCTGAATCATTCATTCTGCATTTATTAATTTTACCTTATGGAATGGTTATTCTGCAGATGACAAAACTTGCGATCATACCATTCACTGTATTGTTAGAAACTATTTTCCTAAAGAAGCAGTTCAGGTAATTGAAAGAACTTTTAAGATTGTAATTTTTAAATTAAACAAAGTTCATGTGTTAATGTAAAGTCTTGTGCTCACACATGCAGCTCTAAAATAAAATTCTCTCTATTCCTATTACTTGTGGGAGTTGGCATTGCCTCAATCACAGACCTTCAGCTCAATTTTGTGGGAACCGTTCTTTCACTTCTAGCAATCATAACGACATGTGTTGGCCAAATTGTATCCTTCATTGCTCAATGCTTAATCTTCCAGTCGCAGCATGTAATTATTGTCATCATCGATTAATTATGATGGCTTAAACTTGATCATTAGTTATCTTCATTAAAGCTTAGGAAAATCTGATATATTTGGATTCTTAACTCAGTGCTCAATTTAGCTGACCAACACAATACAAAAGAAGCTTAATGTCTCTTCCACACAGCTGCTCTACCAATCTGCTCCATTCCAAGCAGCAATTCTTTTTGTTTCAGGCCCTGTTGTGGATCAAATGCTCACCAAGCAAAATGTTTTTGCCTACAAATATTCTCCTATTGTGTTGGTAATATTAAATCCATACCCTCACCTTCTCATATATTTAATATACGTATATGTGTATTCATATCTGATACATATTTATATCTGATATTTTAGAGTACTTTATTAAAATTTAAGAATGTACAGATCAATAATATTTTTATGATAATAATTTATAAAACTTTACGTTAAAATATTTAATATATTTAATTTTAATTTGAATTCCCACGTTATAATCATATATTTATAATGTTTTTATGAATTTTTATATATTTTTTAATATACATTTATCGTATATCATTTTTTTTTTAAATCAGCGAATTAGATACACAAATCATATTTATGTACCATATCTTATTTGTCGGAAACCATAAAAATGTAACCATTTTTTTCTTCTAACACATTTTTTTTTCATGAATTCAATGATTAATTCAGGCATTCATCATCTTGTCCTGCTTGATAGCTGTATCTGTGAACTTCAGCACATTTCTGGTCATAGGCAAAACATCTCCCGTAACTTACCAAGTACTAGGGCATCTCAAGACATGTCTTGTTCTTGGATTTGGGTACACATTACTGCATGATCCATTCACTGGAAGAAACATTCTTGGAATACTCATTGCAGTTTTTGGAATGGGATTGTACTCTTATTTCTGCACTGAGGACAACAAAAAGAAACAGTTAGCTAGCGACCTCCCATTGTCTTCTCAGGTTTCTTTCTCCCCTATTCTCTTTCTAAATCTTTTATGACAAGTTTCTCAAAAATTCATTTTTATACAATATCCTTATAATGTTTATATTCAAAACTAATAAAGAAAAAAAAAGAGGTTAAATACTTTTGCATCTTGTGAAGTTCATAAAATACTAAATACTTAATTTTTACCATAATTGTTGTAAGATTTTATTCACTTTCTACTCTTTACCTATAGGTGAAAGACAAAGACAGTGCAGCAGTTTTGGCAGGAAAAAACGTGGGAAACCAAAAGGAGGAAAATGATGAAGTTAAGAAATTAAGCAAGGATTCTGTTATTTGAATGAACAGGGTACATGTCTTTTTCAGATTTGGTATATTTTGGGTTTCTTCAATTTCTTGTAGGGAACTTGTAATAAGTATAAATCAAATTTGTTTAATAAGTTTTTCGTACCAACCGTATATTCCTTCAGCTACAGGAAATTCAAATTTCATAAAATTGTAATTCCTTTTTTCTTCAATAGAAAAGGTAGACATCAATCATTTTTTGTGATTCACAATAGCTATGTATGTTCTTCTCAATAACAATCACTCAAGGAAGCTGTTGCTTTCTATTTTATTATCTTCAGTGTTTATTAATCACACGTCTGTGCTGTGATAAATATCCAAACTTTGTGTGCTTAGTTAGAGGACTCTACTCATTCCTTGGTGTCTTAGAACCACGTTAATTATAGAGAGAAATGAATGAATTTGAATTTTTTTGCTGGTTTTGTGTGTGTTATTTCTCGACTGTAGTTTCATAATACACTGATTATTATTAATTTCAACGTTTTAAAATATATTAAAAAAATATTTAAAATAATGTCCAGTAGAAGACAGCACTAAAAAAATCAATAGAGAATCTGAACTCGAAATGAATGTTTATTTCATATGACTAAAATTTATAATAAATATTTTTAAAATAAATAAATAAATTGTATAATAATATCTCTTTAAAATATTATTCAAGATAATTATTTTAGTTTAATTATATGCAAAGGCATTTTAAGTTCTGCTGAAAAAATAGAATTTAAACGTGAGAACATAACATTCTTTACACGGTTTAAGTCACATGTTCAAACTTGGAGTATTCGGAATTTTCTTATTGAGTCTATAAAAAAAACTAAATTAAATATTTTTTTACAAAATAAAAACTAATTTGAATATGCATTAAAGTTTTGCCAACTTATTATGGCGTACCTTTATAGCCATCGTAATTTGTATGTGAAAGGTGAGGTGAAACACAACACATCATCCCTTTTTTTTTTATGAACGTTATTCAAAAGTGTTATAAAAGTTGATTTACGAGTGTTTGAAAGTTTAACTCTTACACTGATTTAACTTGACCTCAATATAAATAAAGTTTGAATAAGAATTTATTTTATACTATATTGAATAAAATTTCTTTTATTTTCATACAAATTTAAAAAAGAATATGTTTACTTTCACATCTTACTTTTTCTTCTACAACATTTTAATAACTTCAAATAATAATATACTATTTGATTAATATCAAATAAAAATAATAATAAAATCTGCTGTAAATAGGAAGTATGAATTTAAGTATTGTTAACATGTCACTACTCAATTCCAAATTCTATTACTTAAAATAAGTAATGTTCCTAAATTGTTTAGAAAAGATTTGTATTGTATAGAAATAAAATATGAAATCTCATAGCAACAAGAAGAAGATGAACAAACTTAATACAACTAATGGAACTTAAGACTTGCTAATTAGAAGTTGAAAAATCACATAAGGAACGGAAGAAGAGAAAGAACTTACTTTGACTTCTTCTCTTCTATGTCGAAAATATGAAACAAAACTTGACATGTTGTTTCTCTTACTCGTTATAAGAAAAATTATTATTACCAAGAGTTAAAATTTGTACATAGTACAATAAATTCATAGGTAAAAGATAATTACATATAGGAAAAAAAATTGTCGGCAAAATTCTGGGTGGTGGATGGGAAGAGAGAAGGGAAAATATAAGAATAAATCTTGATATTAATTCTTTCATTAAAAGTGTCTTTGTTAATGACTAATCGATGGTAAAAAATAACTTTTTTTTTTACAGCGGTGAACCTAAATGTGAGTGATTGTAATTGGTCCAATTGCTTTTATTTTACTAATTAATTATAGCACCTTAGTTTTGACCCAAGAATTAAAGACTAATCCTACATTATTATGTACTTATTTAACTAATTAGAAATTAATTAATAATTATTTTTGTAATGTTATTTCTTTTTTCATTCTTAGTATGAATATATTTTATTCACACTTCGATAATTCTTTTATATTCAAATTATTATAAGTTTTACATTCTTAGAAAAAATACTTATTAGTTTTTAATTTTTAGAAGATGACTTATTTACAAGTAGATTAAATTTCACAAGAAAATCACATATAATAGTTTAATAATTAACAAATTAACATTATATTTTTAAATTTCCACCTCGTTCATTAACATTTATTAATTTAGCATATAACTTATTATTACAATTACCATTTAAGTGTTATTTAAGCGAACTATTATCATTTGAACTGCCTTATATTTTGTAATTAAAAATAACTATCGTTTCAAATATTTTATCATTTAAGTGATAAAATTTTAGAGAACATAATTGGTTATATCTCTTCTTTCTCTAAATACTCTTTTAAAACTTAATCATTTACTATTTAGATATTCTTGTAATGTTTGGACAATATATTTATAATATAGAAAAACATGATACATTATTTCACCAGCACTTAAGCAATCAAGTTATTCAAGTTATTGCTTAAGAGTTTAAGAGTGTGTTTGGATAGAGTATTTTAATGAAGTAATTCATTTTTTTTTTTGAAGAATTTAGATTGCTTTGTAATAAAATGTTTTGTTTGGATACATAAATTAAAAGGCATTTCAAATGCAAGCATTTTTTAAGGGATTTCAATTAATTAAATTAGTAGAAATTCAATTACCTTCAAAATAGGTGAAATTTGAAATTCTTCTCACTCAACCTCACATTCTAGACTCTTTGGTAGGCCCGATGACACAAACGGGGCCGACGATTCAGACGGGTCCGACGACCTGAATGGCCATGATGATCCAGACTGGTCCGACGACCCAGACGGACCCGACGACCTGAATGGGCTCGATGATCCATATGGGCCTGTCCGTTGACCTGGACAGGCCTTACGACCAGAATGGGTCTGACGATTCGAACGGGGCAGACTATCCAGACAAGACCAATGATCTAACGGGCTCGACAATCCAGACAGTTTCGACGATCTAGATGGGCCCGACAACTCGGATGAGCCTGACGACCCGGACGGACCCTACAACACAGACTGCCCGACGACCCGAACGGGCCCTTCCAAACCTTCGAGCCCGACGACCCAAACGGGTCCAACGATCCAGACGGGCCCGACGACCTGAATGGCTCGATGATCCAGACGGGCCTGTTCGTCGACCTGGGCGAGCCTTACGACCAGAACGGGTCCGACGACTCGAACGGGGCAGACTATCTAGACAAGACCAATGATCTAACGGGCCCGACAATCCAGACAGGTTCGACAATCCAGATGGGCCCGATGACCCAGATGAGCCTGACGACCTGGACGGACCCTACGACACAGACTGCCAGACGACCCAAACGGGTCCAACGATCTAGACGGATCCGACGACCCAGACGAGCCCGACGACCTGAATGGACTCGATGATCCAGACGGTCCTGTCCGTCGACCTGGACGGGCCTTACGACCAGAACGGGCTCGACGACTCGGACGGGGCAGACTATCCAAACAAGACCAATGATCTAACGGGCCTGACAAGCCAGATGGGTTCGACGATCCAAATGGGCCCAACGACCCAGATGATCTTGACGACCCGGACAGAACCTACGACACAGACTGCTCGACGACTCGAACGGGCCCTTCCAAACCTTTGGGCCCGACGACCCGGACGAGCTCAACAACCTGGACGGGTCCGACGACTTGGACGGGCCCTACAGCCCGGACAGACCCTTCCAAATCGTCAAGTCCGACGATCCAGACGGACCTGACGACATGGACGATCCCAACGACACAGACGGGCCCAACGACTCAGACGGGTCAAACTATCCGGACGAGCCCGACAACCGAGACAGGCCTGACGGTTTGGAAGGCCCGTCCAGGTCGTTGGCCTGTCTAGGTCGTCGGGCCAGTCCGGGTCGTCAGACCCGTTTGTGTCGTCGGGCCCTTCTTGATCGTCGAGTTTCCAAATTTATCATGAACTCAAAACATAATTAAGCCTAAAATAAATATTGTTAAAATTAAATTTTATCTCACAATAAATTTAATTTTTTTTTCAAATAAGAAATTGAAATGTAAGGTATTTTAATTTTCTTATCCAAACAAATTATTTAAAAAATGAATGGAATTTAATTGCAAACAATTTAAATATAAAATATTTCAATTTCTAAGCATTATTGAAATGCTTCATCCAAACACAATATAAATATAAATGTTAGTATGTAACTTTATATATTATGTAAACACAGGCACTGTTATCACAATTTCATATTTGAGTAATCATGTTGTCTCCTAAACACCATTTGTCTATACTCTTTCCAAATCCAATTTTGATTTTGAGAGAATCTTTAAATTGATATGACACAAATATGGATATTAATCATGTCAAATGGAAGTTAGAATGGGTATATATATATATATACCAACTTTGTTTGGAACCTTTCTTTTGCTACACAATTTTTTATTTTTTCTTAATTGTTTAACTTATTTTATATCGAATGAGTTATTTTGATTTTCAAGATATTTTTCTTTTTATCACAATTTTTATATTACGCATTTTTTTTCTTTGTTCGCTAAACAACGTATTGCATTTAGGGAAACATAAATATCAATTTTATTAAATTAAATCATTTTTAGGATGCACATTTTATATTTTTTCTCCTTTTTTATATTTTTTTTGTTTATTCATCATTACCAATTTTTAATGTTATGCTTACTCATGTTTGATATATAATTTTCAATATATATCTATATATACTTATATAACATTTTGTATTTTCTCTATTTCTTTATTTTCTATCTTACAAAGATTTAAAGATGATTTTTTTAAATATTATAATTTAAGAAGAAGAAAATGAATATCAATGGCGGATAATTTTTAAATGATTTACAAAATAAATTTATATCTCCCTTTGACTGTATCTATATTCCTCAAGCGTTGTCCTGTTCTTTTGTTTTAGAAAAACATTATAATGTCTTTTTGATTTTATTATTTATTATTTCATATTTTTTTAATTAATGTTCACTGTTTTCCATGATGGATTCTGGCTAAAAATTTTGGAAAGTTCAAATAATACATTCAATATTTATTTTTAATTATTTTCATTAATACAATAAAAATTAATATATATTATTATATATTAAATATTTCTATATTTGAAAAAAATCTCTATTAACACCTTCTAAACAATAAATATAAAACTTTTATTATTATTTGAATCTTAAAAAAATACCTGTTCTAATTGAATAATTAAATTATTATTATCATCTCCTTAATATGTTAAAGAGTTGAATCTATTTTTAAAAAAAATTAATTTATTCTTTTATTTTTCATCAAAATATTTATTATTTTTAAGGTTTAGATTAAAAAATAATTTAGTATAATTAAATAAAAAATTAAAATACGTAATTATTAAAATAAAATTTAATGTTAATTAAACAACAATTAAAAACCGGCTATAAAAGAATAAAGTACATTATCTTTTCTTTTATATTTATAAAAGTTAGATATACATATGTTCGTGAGATTAAAAAGATAATGTTAAGTATTAAATTAATATTTTATTATTAAGTATGATATAAAAGAGTTAATTTTTCCTTTATAAATGAAAGAAAACAATCAAAAGATGAGACTAAAAATAATAAATTTATGTTGAACTTATTTATTTTAAAAAAAAGAAAGAAAAAAACATGAAAATAAAAGATGAGTATTATACGTGATAAACTCAAAAGACAATAATAAAAAAATAAAAAATATTTAAATAAATATTTTTATTTTTATTTTATTATTTATTAACATTAAATATTGTATTATAAAAAAATAAAAAATATTTAATTTAATTTCATCAATTTTTAATATATAAATTATATTAAAATTTAAAAATTTTAAATATATTAATATATTAATTTTAAATGATTTTGAAATTTTTGGACCATGGCCTGGTGTCTTCTAACATCCGCCATCATTGTTTGTTTTTTTTTTCTATCATTTATCTCAAATTTGATTAAAACTGACACTACCAAAAGATGGAAGGACATACTTTTTTGTTTAAGACATTTATACGATATTGAAGAGTAGGAAAATGTCAAATCATGACTGATTAGTTGACCAAATAAATAAATAAATAAACCCTTAAAATTATCGTAGTGTGGAGTTATTACTTGCAAACTACTTTCATTTATTTGTAGAGCAGCTGTTAGTTGTTCATTTATTTGTTGTAAATTGATTGAATAATGGACCATTCAATATTCTTATAATATGTATAGAAATATTTTTTTAAATATTTTAATCTCTCAACTGTAACATTTAGAAAATAATATCATATTTTTCATAATTTGAAAAGACATTTTTTTTTTCATTCAAGAAACCAAAATCAAATTTATCTTCAACTTCATAAATTAAAAATATTATCAAATATTTCCTATCAGTTGAATTTTGTTAGCAACTTGATAAGAATTTAGTTTAGATATAGAAAAAATAACAAAGGAACAAAAGTTATATAAATTAAATATTAATGTATTTTATTAATAAAGCTGCAGTTTTGTCCTTCAAGAAAATATGAAGCATGTTAAAAAAAAATCACGTTTATTCTTTTTTCTTATAAAAACATAAAGTATTTGTATAATTTATTTTTGATAAACAAGGTAAATGAGTGATATTATGAAGCATGCTCGTACTAATTAAGTGTGATATTAGAACTATTATTGAATTCATACATTCTCAAACGTGCTCTTATCTTTTACATTATAATTATTTTTTGTAGCTATAAATTCAATCATTTTGAGTATGCCTTAATCGTAGCATTTAATTTGTTAGTCTTTAGTATATTTGAAAGCATTTACTGTGTTATTATATTTTTTCTTGTTTATTATGATTTTTTAAACACTTTCATTGTGACATTTTTAGAAATTGGAAGATTTGAAAACATAATGTATAAAGGCGCATTAAAAAGTTATCGGGGCTATTTTTCTTTCTAAACCTTTTTTAATAGGCACGTTAATTATATTGATTAACCTTTCTCATTCATAATACCTACTTGTTGGTGTTAATTATGACGTTGGGATAAGTAAAGATGAAATTAATGGTAAATTTAATTGCTACACATAAGGATACCTATTACTTTAAATGAAAATAATAATAATAATATTTTGTATTTCTATTGTTAAATTGTTAGGAGAGATATTTAGAATTTTTTAAACAACTTTTTAGTGTCACTTAAAACCTTTGTAGAGTAAAAGAGTTGTTTAAAACAACTCCTAAACATATTTCACTAAGAATGTTATAAGTTTGGTAGATATATAAAAATATAATAGAAAATATATTTTCATATAAGATTTTAAACACTGTTAAAATATTTAAAATTAGAAAATGGTAATATTATCGATTTCAAATTTGATGTCTTCATTAAGTATAATATAAAAAATAAACTAATTTTAAATAAATTATGTTATTCATTATCTTCTTGGACAATAGTAGCCAACAAATATTACAAAATAATTATTTTAAGATTACTGGATATCAAAAGAAGAAATATCTTGATAAAGTTGTCACTCTACAAGCAATTTTCAATGAAACATTTATTGATTGATTTACTTTCATAGTATTTAAATAATGCACAAAACTTAACGTGTGCATATTGAAATCAAGTTAAAACCTCAAAAGAATAAAAAAAGACGATGCATAATTGATTATTCCACGCATCTGGTTTAAATAATGTTGTTTACTTCAGGACATATTTTTCTACAACTGTGAGCTCCAAATAGGACTCAGAACAGAGGAATAGGAATTTTTGCATGCCAGACAAACATTGGTTGCATTTCAAATACTTGTATAATTAACAAATCAAAACTGGGAGGCCATTATGAGAGTGTTATGATCAAGAGAGATATGGTTTGAATACGAAAGGAAAGTTAAAAAACAAAAACAAGAAAAAAAGTTATTAATAACTAGCCTTAGATCTAAAATTGATTTTTGACTTAAATTTGTTTTCCTTAAAAAAAATTATAACGTTGATAAATTAGTGTGCATTCCTCGTATACATTGATAGATTTATATATATATATATATATATTCATAAAAGTTATAGTAATTGAGATATTGTGGTTCTATATATATAACATTAGTTTTATAGATATAAGATATTTGACACTACTTTTAGACTTTGTTCTTTTGAAATTAATTACTATTCAAACATGATAGGAAGTGATAATTTTAAAATATTTTTGGTGCTCTTTTTCGTGGAATGAAGAGTGAGACAAGTCGTTGATTTGCAGGATCATGCTCAATTGTGCATCTTGCATCCCATATGAGATTAGAGAATGATGGTTAGCATTTTACTATTATACTTTCGTTATTTTATTATAATAAACAATCCAAGATATAACGCTGCTCAAGGTATGTAATGAGGAGTAATTCTTGATGGTGATGGAACTAAATTTGTTTTTATTGAAACCGGATATGTTATTCAAAAAGTCAAATGGAACGAGTTCTCTTTTACTTGGAACCGATTCCAATTTCATTAACCTTTCATGCATGAAACCTAATCCATTTGTGAAATCCCTACCATTAATTTTTCAAATCAATTATATTATAATATTTATTTTTTCAAATAATAAATATTATTAATAATTTTTTTCGTCATAAAAAAATTTAAAATTAATTACAATTTATCTAAATATCATTTTATTATACTTTTTCAACACAAATGACAACTAGGTTATTCTACAACACACCCTTAATCCAAAACTTTAAGATAATAGGACAATAGATTCATGAGTATTTCCTTTTATATATGGATAATGATATTTTGACTCACTTTTAATCCATCGCCTCAATCACTCTTTAATTATCTATTTTGATTTTTTAGTGGTATGATGTGATGATCTAAGAGTGATTAGAATGGTAGGTTAAAAATTATAAAAAAAAAAAGTTGAAATATCATTATGTTTTATATATCGTTTAATTTTGTTTTTTTACAAGTATAGACTCACACTTAAATTTTATAGTCTTTGGTTAAAATGTTGCATATGAAAACAAGAAGAATAAAGTTGAAGGGCCTTGGTGAGAGAGCTTGGATCGTGGCACGAGTATTAGATCTATGCTTATATTTCAAAACTTTTGTCTTCTTCCATAAATCCTACACCTAACAGAAGAAAAAAGTCATTGCAATTGTAACCAATTAATGTACTGCTCTCTTTTTTATTATCAATGATGATAAGATAAAGAATTCATGCATTCCAACTATCAACAACATCGTCAACTAACCAACCTCTGCTGGATGAAGCCCATCACAATTTTCTTTACTACCCTCGCTTTATTGCATATTTGCATTTTCTTTTTCAAACATATTGATACTTATGGTATTGTAAGACAAAAGTTTGGATTTTTACAACATTCAATAGTTTGATTTTGTAAGACATTTCTCACTTGCAAGTTTTATTTTAGATTAAATTTTATAATTTTTAAATAAAGGGTTAAATATGTTTTTGGCACATTATTTTTTAATGAAAACTATAATTAGTTCATTTTTAAATTTTTTGACTAATTTAGTCTTACATTTTTAGAAATGTATAGATTTAGTTCTTTTAACCAAATTTTGCCAAGTTTAATTGACGTTTCAAACTAATTTTTCAGTTAACATTGAAGCGAAAATGTGTCTAACGGTGTAAACAACTCAAATACTATAATGAAACACATTTGAACTGTCCAATAAACTTAACAAAATTTGGTTAAAAGAACTAAATTCACACATTTCTAAGATTAAGAGACTAAATTGAACCAAAATTTTAAACAGAGATTAATTCTAATTTTAAATAAAAAGTTAACAGATCAAAAACATATTTAATCCTTAAATAAATTCAGATGTATAAGATTAGATATGCGTGGATGATATGATAATGGATGGTATGAAAGGTTTACATAGACTTTTAAATTACTCTTATAAAAAATAAACTAAATTTAATTTAATCTCACAAAACTAACTTTTTTTAAATAAGATTTACTTGTAAATTAGTATTATATGGCTAATTAACTTAACCTCTCCAATAATATTAATTAGGTTAAAGATTTTTCTCTTTATCTCACTCGTTTATAGTTTGTAGTGAATACGAGACTCTCAAATTTATATTTAAATTTATTACTTTATTGACATTTAGTTTAATACGGTAGATTTGGTACAAAATTAATAGTTTGGGCAAAATTGATGATTACTTATGAGGACACATAAATTAGTTGGACATGTTGGCCAGAAATTTACAAGGGATTAACTAAGAAATGCATTCAGCACATGCAGAGGATTCACCAAAAACTTTATAGCGAGTAAATTTTAAAAATATTGCAATCAGTGGAAGATTTGGAAGCAAGTAGCGAGGAAAAACTAACGAACCAAATAAAACAATAATTTACAGGAATAGCGACAAACCGAGGAAAATTATGACAAATTATCAAACAAATATAGATGGGGATGACAGCTTTATGTATTCACAAATTTATACATTTTTTTTAAAATAAAAAAAATAATTTTTATTATAATTTATACATAAATTAAAATGAACTTATGCATTTATAAAAAATAAAGTAATATAAAATTAGATCTAAGATAAATTCTAATACAATTTTAAAATTTCAAGTATAAATCAAACTTAACTCTACAAACCGTCCTGTGAGGTAAACTTTTACTTCATTATATATACTACTTAATTAATGGCGTTTGAACAATAATCTAATAATGAGATCTCACCTTTCTTGAAAAAGTTGAAAATGTAAGTACTCAATACTCAAACATCTATAGAAGCATGCATTAAAAAATCACAAGCCTTAGTAATGTTATCAATACCTTCCTTAATCCTTACACGTCTATTAATACTGCATAAAAGTTAAGTGATACATAAAAAATGAAAGACCATAAGCATTAAATTTTAAGATTTTATGTTGAAAATGATATCATATCTATTATATGAATAACTGATACTTAAAAAGTAATTAATTTCCATAATTTATCATAGTAAAAAGTAGTATTATAGTCAATTATTTATCGTATATCCAACTCAAATAGAAATAAGGTAGTAAAAAAATTCTAAAGATGTATAATCCTTTAATTTCTTCTAACAATTAATTTATTGAGTGTATAATTATTATGTTAATTTAATATTTTTAAAAGCAATGACTTAGGTAAGTAATTTATGTTAATTATGTAATTGAGATTTACTGATCAATACGTTTTAGTCTTATTATAAGAGGATTGTGATATGTGGTTGGATTAAAGGACTCTTTCTTGATTTTTTTTTTATTAACTTTTACGTAAAGTTGATCGTTTAGATTAGTAAAGTGCTTAACACAATATAACATAAGCAAAGACTAAATAAAATGGGTCAACAAAATTCCAATTGCCATAAAATAGATAATCTTAATTTGCATAGGAAAAAAAAATCTTTGGTAATTTCAAAAATATATTAAAATTCAACAAAATATATAACAGAATGGCTTTAACATATTTAACACAGAAAAATTTCAGCAAAAAGTTTAAGAGAGTTAAAGTTAACACTATATTATTAGTAAAAAATCAAATTTAATCCTTTGCATAATTTGCACTGATTCAATTAGTCAACGAAATTATCTTAAAAATTTACGTACTTATTTATATATTGGAATAAGTAAACCTTTACTTTAATAATATTTTTGATGAAATATTGGGAGATGGATACGAAGAAAAAAAAAACGTTAAAGGGTGGAACATATAATGATATAATTAGAAAGAGAATTATAACGAAAAGAAATTGAACGCATGTCTATATTATTTTGTAGGCTTGGTTTAGAATTTGGAATCTTATATTTATATTTTAGATATGAAAAAAAATTTATTTAAAATTAATTTTGTTTAAAATTGAATATGTACTTAAAGTCAATGTTGTTGGTCTTTTTTATATTTAAGTATTCTCCATCTAAGGTTTCAATCATATTACTTCATCTTTAATTAAGGTGCAAAATCACTTATTTGATAACTAAGCTCTCTATAGTCAATAGTTTAAACATATATTAATATAAGAAAAACAAGCTGAAAATAGAATGAATACATATTTAGAATAACTCTTCCAGACAGGTTAAAAAAATGACCTATAAAAGTATGGTTTTTTTACCATTGATCCCAAAACTAAGAATTACATATTTGTTATGTTTAGAACATTTTATAAAAACATAGATTTACAAACATGTCATTTTATATTTTCCATTTATTAGTATTTTAAAATTTCCACGCACTACAAAAAGAAAAAGAAAAAGAAAACAAAATCACTCGTTAACGTATAAAACACGAACACCTTTTCAGATTTAAGTTTTGAGTTTTGGTTCACCACTAACCATTAGAATAAAAACATACACAACCTGCATTTGCGTACGTGGTTTATATCTAGGTCACATTGTTCTTTTATTCTAGCATAATAAATCACTACAACAAATAGACTCATCACTGTTTATATGACTTAGGAGGATAACTATTGTTTCACTATCCTTCATATGGTGCATAAATTTGGCTCATAGCATAACTCAAAGGATATGTACCTTTTGAAACACACCTCGCATTTTAAATATAATAAACGGTAGAAATTAGCCAAGTTCAATTAACCGATTCATAGCGATGAAAAAAAATGAAAAAAATTTGCATTTGTAATTTAAAATCCATTTTAATTTTTCTATCATGTGATCCTATCCGATTCTTTAAAAGTAACTTCACTATACATGTAAAAGATTTTACATAAAAAATATCCATATATTATAGTTTTATACATCTTCAATCTTGAAAAATTTTAACTACAAAAAGAAAAAAAACCTTTTAACCATTGACGAAATTAGTTGTTAAATAAGTAAAATAAAAAAATAGCAAAAACCCTAATCACAAAATAATTAGTCACAAGTTTTAAAATAGATCGTTAAACTGCTATCGAAATAATTTCGTTCGCTAAATTATTACTGAAATTTTGATTGTTAATCGATCACTGAAACTTTAATTACTTTCAAGCATCAAAAACCAATTTAATAACCGAATTTTCTGTCCCTAATTCAGTCACTAATAAGGACAAATTTTAATTTAATAAAATAATTTTTGATCATTCGATAACTAATAAATATAATTTTTAATTAAATGCATTTTCGATTATCACTGGTATTTATCTTCTTTTCTTTCAAACATTAATTTTGTCTCCTCCATTCCTACTACAAGATGATTTTATGTACTTTTTATACTCTTTATTAAGTATTGAGAAATTATATATTATCTTTGTACCTATAAGAAATCTTGGATCTATAATATATAAGTAACAAAAAATAAAATATAATATGATAAATTGTAGTTAACATTAACTTTTAAACGATTTAAAACTTTTGTTACTCTGAAACATAAAAAAATAAATTTTATTTAATATATTTAAAATTAAAATCAGTATAAATATATATTTTTAATTATTAAAATAAAATAGCGTGATAAACGTATATCGTGTAGGTGTATGTGATTTATCACTATAAGCTATCATACAATATAGGCTACAGCTGTAAAAGAAGCGTTGAAAATAATAATAATCACTTCCATTAACGTTCCCAAATGAAGAAGGAAGAAACTTCCGCGTTGACGAAGTCAATTGGCCATATTTAAACACGTATTTTAATTATATTTCATACTTTAACTATTCTTTTATTAAACTTACCTAACTTTAAAATAAACGGTCAGGAACCCTTTCGTCAGTAGATTAACCTGTTTGCTATTTTACTTGGTTTAAATATCTTTTTCTTTTAAAATACAAAAACTGATTATATTCCATATTAAAGTCAAAAAATGAAGCTTGAAAAGGACTACTTAGCAATCACTTTTGTTCGCTAGGTTAACAAAGTCCTTTTTAGAAAAAGGAAAGTTACAGAGTAAGTATTCATTGAACTAATTATTTCATGTAATCTCATCTGGCCACAAAACTATTGTGTCATGTAAATTTAATCATAATTTTATTAAAATTTATATTGAATAGAGTTTTTATTAAATAGTATCTTTTATACTAATAATACATAACATTTTAGTTTTCAAAGAAATACCGTTCAGTTTTTCCCTCCAATTATAAGTTACACTTTTTCTCTAAGACAGTTATAAAATAAGTAAAATAAGGACATTAGTATTTTAACATCAGTATTTTAACACCGTTCTTTCTTTCACTATTATTTGATCTTATTCCTTACAATTATTTACTTTTTTATTTAAAATATAAAAATTAATTTTTATTAAGACTATTTTATTCTTACACAAATTGGTGTCAAAAATTTTTTCTTCCCTAAATCCAAAGAAAAGTATATTAAATTAGGATACGGTTTCTTGAGCAGATGAGAGTGTGAGTGACCTCCAAGTCCAGTTCTCACCTCACCAGAAAACGCTTGAGAAATAGAAAATGAATTAAAGCAGGTTTTTCCATTTGTGTGGGTTGGTATTTTTTTATTAATCCGACGAAAGCATTGTTATTGTGTTGGGAAGAAAAGAATAATTTAAAGGGAAGAGTAGTAGGGAAGGAATGAGCAATGAGAGGGCGGAGGGCAATAGCGTCATTGAAATGGTTCTGAAATTAACTTGACAGGCAATCTTTGTCTCATATGCAACACAATAGAGTTACACCCAAGGCAAACAACACAACACAGCACAGCGCACACACACCACACGGAACAGCCATCCCCAAGAGAGAGAAACACAGACATTTACATTACAATTTCAATTACATTTAGTGGTTGCAACTACATTCTGTCACTCGCCGCAGTTCCGCTTACAGCATTCGGATCGCACTTGCATATTCACTTCAAAACCTCATCCATTTTCCATCGCTTTTCTGATTTTCATACCTCCAATCGCGCTCGCGTGTGTAGTGCAATCATTGGTTAGATGAATGGTGAATGGTGAACGGTGACAAGTGAATTGGAGAGGGAAGAGAATGGGAAGTAGTGCCGCTGCATCGGCGTCGCAGAGCGATGCTACTAGCAGAATGGAAGGCTGGTTGTACCTCATACGCTTCAACCGTATTGGACTTCAGTTCTCGCGGAAGCGTTACTTCGTCCTCGACGGTAACCTTCTCCGCAGCTTCAAGTCCGTTCCTCTTTCTAATAACCAGGTTCTTTGTTGTTCCTTTTTTTTTTTAATTTATTTTGCCGATTCTTTTTTTTTTTTTTTGAATTCAAGTTGCGTCGATTCGATTGCGAATGAAGGTGGAGAAGTTTCTGGATTAATAGTTTTCGCTCTGCTTGATCGAGTGTGACATGTGAAACTCTTTCTCTGGAATTTTCTTCGCAGGATCCTGTTAGAAGTGCGATTGTAGATTCCTGCATTCGAGTCATGGATAACGGGAGGGAGAGCGTTAACAGAAAAGTATTGCACTCTTTCGGTTTTTCTAGTGTCTTTGATTATGTGTTGTAACCGATGCTGCTGGTGCATGATGCTCATTCGTTGTGCTGATTGCAGGTGTTTTTCATTTTTACTCTCTATAACACTTCAAATCACAATGATCAGTTAAAGGTGAGGTCGCTGTTATGTTTAGGATGTCGAGTTTTGTATTTGAAGTTATGCCGTTGAATTGCTAAGTGCGAGTGTTGTGCAGTTAGGAGCAAGCCGTCCTGAAGAAGCGGCGAGGTGGATTCAGTCTTTCCATGAAGCATCGTTAAAGGTATGCGATCTGAAATGTTTTAAGCCTGAGGTGGAACTGTTTCAAATGAAGGATTAGGTTATTAATGTGAACTTTATAGGGTGCGCCCGATGGAGGAGATGATGCTGTAGGTTGTTCTAAGAGGAGATGGCAATCCTTTAGGTAGAGTGATCTAATTTTGTATATGTGATCTCTGATTAATTTATACTGCAATAAAAAAGTTCCAAGTTGTTTAAATTCTCAGTTGTTTAAGCTGTTTTGGTGATATAGCTGATGCTTGATCTTTTGATTATTTTTACGGTACCATCCTTTCAGACTCAGTGGGTGTTCCAGTAGAAGTCACCCAAATTCTGTCGACTGGACTCTTTCTTCTGCTGATGTTATTGCCCCTTCACCGTGGACAATCTTTGGCTGCCAAAACGGTAAATGTTTGTTTCTATTTCTGCTGTTTGAGTTGTCATTGTTTTGTAAAAGATGTTTTAAAATTTCACATAAGTACTAGAGCTGGTTAATAGTGGTATGAATGATTTTATGGTTGCATAATGAAGGTTTACGACTATTCAAGGAAGCAAAAGACAGGGATTCTGGTGGGAAGGTTGGCAGAATTTGATCTCAGTAACTATTTTTTATATTTGGAGTAGAAATATGATTTTTTTTTTTTAATATGGTCCTTTCTCCAGAAATGGGATGATCACCCTGCAATAATGGCTGTTGGTGTGGTTGATGGAACTTCAGAAGCCATTTTCCAGACTCTTATGTCTCTTGGCCCTTCAAGATCAGAGTAAGTTCATTAGTTGCATTGTGGTCTTCCAGCAGAGGCATTGTTTTATTAGCAAGACATTCTTATTTTTCCTCATCGACTTTGTTTTTAAATAGATTTAAGTAGCATTTCATCATCACAACATATTGGCATGTTACTTCTATCAAATTTTACTATATCATCATTGTTATTCTTAAGATTCGGTGATTGGATGTAGAAGGAATTATGACGTTACAAGAGAATGAAAAGTGTATAAAAGCCAAGCAAATAAAAACCAGAGCAAAGAAACGATTATAATCCAAATAAAGCTTACTAGTCCCTCTTATGTCCCATCTAGGGTACGCAAGCATTAATTAATCGTCATAACTATATTAAAAGACTACTTTATCCAACACAGGTGAAACAAAAATTCATCAAGCTCATGACACCAGTCATAAATACCAAACAAAATAACAGCACACTTGCATATTGTCAGATTGCCTTCCCCACTTTACTCTCCCCCAAAACTTGTGAATTACGTGAGAAAGGGCTCCAAATTCCATCAACAAGTTTATCTTTACTAAATTCTGTAACAAGATCGTGCAGAATTTTTAACTGGACATTGAGCACAGATCGTACCATTTTATGTCTAATGATCATGGCAATAGGCCTAGGTGAAATAGGGTTCTTCCATTGAAAAGAAAAAATTAAATGAACTGCAAATAGAAAAACGTTTAATTTGTAGTAGTAAGCAATTTGATTATGATACAATTTTATAAACCAACATTGCTTTAGTAATATTTAGTATGGAAGTTGTTACTATTGTCCTTAAAAGACATTAATTGTTGGCATGCAGGTGGGATTTTTGTTTCTACAAGGGGAATGTGGTGGAGCACTTGGATGGTCACACAGACATTATTCACAAACAGCTATTTAGTGATTGGTTGCCTTGGTAAAGACCCAAGCCTTTAGTGCCAATCATTGTACCACTACTCGTCCCAAGGTTCTACCAGTCTATTTAGAATAAAAGTTTCAATTTTTCATACATGTTTTACAGGGGAATGCAACGAAGAGATCTCTTGTTGCGGCGTTATTGGAGGAGGGAAGACGATGGGACATATGGTAGTAGTGAATTATGGAAGAAAATTTTCACACACACACACACACATTCTGAATGGAAGTAACTTCTTTGGTTTTCTTTGTCGCAGTTATTCTTTATCATTCCGTGTTTCATAAGAAGTGCCCTCCCCAGAAAGGCTATGTGCGTGCTTGCCTTAAAAGTAATGTATGCTTAAACTGTAGAAATAGTAAATATTTCTTTTCCATTATTCTATTTGCCTTGTACTTTACCTCAAAATAAATGATACTGTGAAACTTAAAGATGGTAATTTGGAATCATAATGTTCTTTGCTTTTTATCATCTTTATTCTGATCTGAAATTAAAATAGTAGAGCTGTCACTGATTCTAAAATCATTCTCCCTCACTATTGTCATTGTAATATCTAATTCATGTATAGAGGATTTCTGGTATTGTTTATTCGGCATATGAAAATTGCTAGGTAGAAAGTTTTGTAGAAGTGTAGGCTAGAGTAGTTGAAGGGTGATAACTTGTATTCTTTTGTAGGTGGAGGGTATGTTATATCACCAGTGAACAAAGGAAAGCAATCAGTTGTAAAGCATATGCTTGCTATTGATTGGAAATGCTGGAGATCTTATCTTAAATCTTCATCAGCACATTCCATAACCATTCGAATGCTCGGGAGAGTTGCTGGTAGTCTTATTTTGTTCAGAAGTTTTCATTATTGAACTCAATTATTTTCCTGCTGGCCAACATTTATTATACATTGCTAGTTGTTAACATTTTTAATAAGAAGATTTAATATTCTAGTTTGTATTTTATTTACCAGTTTCTTGTATACTTGCAGCATTACGGGAGTTATTTAAAGCTAGACTAGGGAATTGTTCTTCTTCTGATTATTCATCTGGAGAGTTGACGACAAAGAGTGGGCTTCATGGAAAGGAAGGGGGCATCACCAATTCTGATACCGAAATTCAGGCAGATGAGAACAATCGTGATAATTCAGTTGGGGAAGTAGATCAAACGCAATCAGAGCATGCAAGCCTTGTCACTCTAAATGATGCTGATGATGAGTTCTATGATGTTCCAGAGCCATCAGACTATGACGAGTCAGAAAATGGGTGGATGACTGAATGTAGTCACCAAAGGTCTCAGGTAATAACGATAGTTGAAATATTTGTTTTCATTGCACAGAAATTAAGTGAACAATTTGCTGTTTTAAGGTAGTCTTTGTCTTGACGTTTAATATTTAGGGATTTCTCTTAAGACATTTCCTATAATATTTAGTTTTTAACTATCAATCACTGCATGGCTTTTAAATGTCATTTATTGTATCTGTTTTTCATTAGAGGGATAAGTTACTTTTCCCATTAGTTAATAGACACCGATTTAGTTTTGAACATTTTGAAAGACTTAAGTTTATGTAAACAGTCAAGGAGTTATTTGCTCCAGAATCCATAAATCTTAAGACACCCAACTATATGTTTAAGAGTCTTTTATATGGTCTAATGGCTTGAAACTTTTTAGAATAATGTAAATTATTTTGGAATTTCATCTTTTAAATGAATAAAGTAGACATCTGCAACGGACAACATTCTCTAGGGCTATGTTTGGAAACATGGCAATGGCCGAAGCAGAGAGGAATGAAATAACAGTTTAAACAAAGTTTGTTTGGGATTTTTATTAAGAAAAGGAATAGAATGGCAATGGGGCCTCCTATTAGCTCCCATGCCACTTGAAGTCCTGACTTTTCCCTCCTCATGAGGAGGGGGAGGGGGTGATAGAGGGGGGTTGAGGGAGGGAATGTCATGAATTAAATTCCCCTCCTTCATTAAACTTTTTAAGCAATCAAACATCGGAGTGTATTGTTATATTTGATTTCATTTCTAACCTTGCGATGCCATTCCATCCTCTCAAAAACCCTCCTACACGTGCCTTAGCCATCACATTAATGGAATAACCACTATATCAGATGAACTATGTATAATTTGGAAATATTATTGACTTGAAATTACAAGTTTCAACAGTTAACGATAATCTCGAATTCCTGATCCTTTAGATATTGGAGTGGTTTAAAAAGTTATTCACAATAGTAGGCCTTCTAATCAAATGCTTACCTTTTAAGGCTGATCAACTGTGCAATTCGGCCCCTTCCTTTTACTGTATGCTCCTATAATTTTGTGCTTCTGCCTAGATAGTTTACATATAGTTTTATATGTTTTTCATATAGTCTAGCGATTTTCTCTTTTTAGCTTCTTGAAAATTTTCGGATGCTCACTGTAAGCATGTTCATCCATTGCTGGTGACACTCCAACGTCCAAGAGCTTCAATTGAAAGCAAGCTGTATTTAGCTGTATTTAGGCATACTTTAATTTTATACAGTTTTCATATAGCCCTAAAACTTTACATTTTATACTGTCAAGCCCATTGGGTGCTCAGTGCAATCATGTTCATCACTGCCCATGGCATTCCAAGATGGTACATTCAAAGGTGGGGCTGCATCTGGGCATATTTACTTATCAGCATCTTTATGATGCTGGACTACTCATCTCATGTTATTCTTTAATAATTTTGCATTGGAAATTTGGTCAAACTTCATATTTTGCTTGACTTGGGCCTTTCCATGTCCTGCTGTGATGGGAATTTCAGGACCTTCGTCATCAGAAGTTTTCAACTGCTGCTAACTTTGTAAAAAGATTGCATGATCTTGCAGGTATTTTTATCCTCTTTGATTGCAGATTATGATTAGCCATGATTTTTTTTCGTTGATTTACAATGTCTAGAGATTCTGTTGCAGTTCAGAAAAGGGGTTATGTTGATTTACAAGAGATGGTCAGGGAAGACAGTAGTATCACATGCTCATACGGATCCACTCTTCCACAAGATCCTACTTGTACATTACCTTGCAGCTTGACTGAAGCAGATCCTTCTACTTTCCTGATACGTGGAGAAAATTATCTTGATGACCGCCTGAAGGTAGCTACAACTTATTACCATTTTTGTGTGGAGATTGCTCTTGGTAGCTCCCGCTGTGCATGCAATTCTTTCTCCATTTTGTTAAATCAGTGATCTTCTAATTATTGGTCAAACACTAAATTATGTTTTCTCTTTTTATGTTACTTAGTTTCGATGCTTTGAGGAAGATACTAACTGCAGATTAACTACAACATATGCAGTTATCCTTTTTTTTTATTTGGTTTAACCAAGCACATCATCACTAATCTCAAATGTCTGGTAATAATTACTAGATTAAAGCGAAGGGAACCTTGATGCAAATGGTTGCTGCAGATTGGGTGAGATCTGACAAAAGGGAAGATGACCTTGGTGGCCGTCCTGGGAGCATTGTGCAGGTTGGTCATTGCGTATGATTATGTTATCTTGACTTTAATTATATTATTCCTGGCTTCAATTATATTCAACCATCGTGTAGCAACTAATGATTTCTATTATAAAGAAAAGTCCATTTGCTGAAGTTTTGTTAGTTGCAGAAATATGCAACACAAGGAGGGCCCGAGTTCTTTTTCATTGTAAACATTCAGGTGATTGATAGTCTTTTTGTGCTTAGGTGGTGACATAAACTTCAGCACAGCGCTAATTATGTGTTTCTATGAACCAGGTTCCAGGTTCTACTACATATAGCCTAGCACTATACTACATGATGAATACTCCCGTGGAAGATGCTCCTTTGCTAGAGAGTTTTATTAAGGGCGATGATGCCTTCAGAAATTCAAGATTTAAACTTATACCGTACATATCTAAGGTGAGTAAATGTGCGGTAAATTGCAGCCTAATAGCACACTTATATATCGACCCTTTTTCGAAGTTATAGGAATGCATGAGATTGAATCTCATCAAGTGATCCAGTTAATTACATTTTCCTCTACTTTCCTTGTATATGCCTCTTACCAATTCCTTGAACATGTTATGATCCAGTTATTTAGATTTTCTAGTAACATTATTTTTTAGAACATGTTATGTTTCCCCCTGGGTCAGTGATTTACTCGATTGCACATAATCACTGAAGGAACTCTATTCTAAAATTTTCGATCCCCTATAAATATGCGTAGTCCATGTTAAGAAGGCAAAATGTCTATATTTGTCATTTGTGCCTTTGGATTGTAAATTGTAAGTCTTGACATTCCTGTTTCAGGGTTCATGGATAGTAAAGCAGAGTGTGGGCAAGAAGGCGTGCCTAGTTGGGCAAGCATTGGAAATCAATTATTTTCAGGGAAAGAACTATTTGGAGGTAAATATTGCGTTGAAAACAGTAGAATAGCAAGTTGTTAGAAAATTAAGACTATCAAAGTAAATATATTGTGTATGCCTGTTTGAGTTTATGCGTATGCTTTGGTCTGCGGAAAACATATACACACGCAGGAAAATTGATCATCAAAGTTAAGAATTGGGCTTAATAGATATGCATGATGCATAAAAAATTTAACTGCCAATCATCTTTCATGTAATTCTTATCTGGAAATCCTGGCATTGATTCAGCTTGGGGTTGATATTGGATCATCTACGGTTGCAAGAGGTGTTGTGAGTCTTGTTCTTGGGTACCTCAACCATCTGGTAATTGAGATGGCTTTTTTAATACAGGTAAAGTGATGTTGTTAATTTTTATTTCCTTGTAATTAGTTACAATGACCTTGTGGAAGAATCTCCGGTTAAAGCAATTGTTATTTTTTCTTTTGAACGATTTTTCTATTCTTTACGCAAATAATTCATGCTTATCATCTTGTTTAGGGAAACACACGTGAAGAGCTCCCTGAATTTCTTCTTGGAACTTGCCGCCTTAACCATCTCGATGCCACTAAAGCTGTTTGTCTGAAACCGTGATTTTCAATGAAACTTCCTGACAATGACAAGTACGTTGTGGAGGAGAGAATTCCCAGGTTGCAAATGTAGATAATTGAAAGTCCACGTTCTCATCTCCACAAACTCACTTTCAGAAGTAATTTTTGTTCAATCAATTTGAATTCTGCACCACTTTATGGTGCTGTGAACGTTGTTAGGATGGATGATGTGGGGGGTGGGGGGGAATTTGTATAATGAAAGTTGCATTTTATTTTCACTACTCCTGATTTTATATTTTTTTTATTCCTTTGATTTAAATACATCATCCATTCCTTTTGCCTGTGTCCAGTTTTGGTGTGTCGAATTCAGGCAATGAAATATTAGTACTTATTTCCTTGGGAAAATGGCGTGCGTTTTGAGTGAAGAAAAAATCATTTACATTTTTTCTCTCTGTATTTCTTTAAATAACAACGCAATTCAATCGAAAATGGCATTATTTTACACTAAGTTATTATTTCCTTATGAAAGATATGACCTGGAATACTCTGCTTTTCTTTTTTATTCCAATGTTTTCCCAAGTCTCCTGTAGTAATCAAGAAATTTTATTTTTATAAATTTTCTCGCTACCAAGTAATATAAAAACTACAAGAGAGTAGTACAAGGTAAGCGGTCTGATTAAGCTAGAAATGAAAATAAATTAAAAAAATGTATGACAGATCTATAAAAAATGTCTACAACAATAATATAGCTCAATATAAAAATAATATAGTTTTTCGGCCCTGGATTCTAAATAGTGATGATTTGGACCAGACAGAGACTTCGAAGGGAAGAGAACAGATGGACAGTGATGATTTTCAATTGATTAAAATGAAAAGAACAAAATATTTAAACGAGCATAAATAGAGTTTAGTAGCCATAACAATAGTTTTCATTATTTTTAGACTATGAAACTAAATTGGGTGAAGCAACATTTTGTAATTATAAAGCTTTTTGGATGCAGGAGCAGTTGGATTGAAATTGAAAGAGAAAAGAAAGCAGTTGAGATGTCAAATCCCTTCTTATGGAAGGAGAGAAGAGGAAGGTTTTTTATAACAGTTTGTTAGCAGTTGGCCCACTCTTCACTTGACATGATTCCTAACTAACTAACTAACTGAGATTGCAATCAATTTTGTATAGAGGATTTTGCTTGTAAAGGAACAAATCTAAACACAACCACAGATCTCCTTTTGTTTCCCAATTTCCTCTTGTGTTTGTGGCATGCACCCACCTCTTCTCTGTCATTGTCTTCAATTCCAATTCCATTACCCCTTAACCACTTCTTCATCTTCTTCTAAATGCAACCCTTCCATTATTCATTCAAATCATAATTTGTGGGGGTCACTGTATTTAGTATTTAGTATATTTGCATCTCCAACATCTTCTCTATTATTTAAGGTTGTAGTAGTATATTTGCATCTCCACATGTTTTTTGTCATTGCAGATAATGTATGCCATTTAAAAAATACATATATATTATTTACGTATATTATTATGATAAACTGACAAACGTACTTATTTTTAAAACTAAAATAAGTAATACTTATTTTTCTAAAAAGACATATATGATGTAAGATGGAGGGAGTAATTAAATCACATATATTATAATTGTTTGTATTTTCTTTGGATAATATCTATATATATTTTTTTATTTTGATATTTATAATGTCCTTGCCTTTTCTCTATACCAATAAATCGAAATAAAACAAAATAATAATTAATATTATTATCTTAACATCCTATGATGAAAGAACCAATAATTTATTTAAAAATAATAGATTAAAAGAAATGGAAAAAATAAAGACAACTTGCCTCATACCGAATCTCTATGTGAATATACTTAAATTTAAGTAAATTTAAAATTTATAAAAGAAAAAGTTAAAATAAACATAATTCATTTTTTTATGCTTTCAGAAATTTTTTTGAAATAAATAATATTTTAAATATTGAAACGACATTAATAAACTTGTAAAATAAAAATTACATAATTCTTGTCAATGTTTTAGGTATTAAAATATATTTTAAATATTGGAATATTTGTTTTCAAATGTTTATGTTAGTGGAAATGTGCATATAATAAATTTTTCATTTTATAAGTTATGTATGCTACCAAGATTTTCGTGCATTATATGAGATTTTTTAAATTTAATAAGAAAACATACTTAAAATAAATTAAGGAAATAAATAACTAAAATTAATCAAAAAAATTAATGAAAATATGACTTAAATCTATATGTACCATATTTATTTATATCGTATTTCAAGATTTAAATTAAGATGAATAGATTTCAATATTTCAATATTTAGTCCATGTAAAACAGAAAGATATGTTTAATTTGATGTAGTGAATCAAATCAAATTTTAAATTTTAGATACTTTATATAGGAGAAATAACTCAATTTAGGGATTTTTTTTTTTTGTTTTAAATGTTCTCTTTTAAAACTTCAAATTCAGATCTACAGTGTCAAAATATGCGTATGTCTATGGGTAAATACATACATTCATTTCATTATACAAGAGCAACTTCAGTTTATTTTTTTGAAAATAGAAACTTGATTTACTACTATAAAAATTAAACTATAATTTGCAACCTTTCTAATTATGATTATTTTTCACTTGATCACCTTTGTATCAATTTCTTAAATATTACAATCACGTCCTTTGGATCTATTTTCATATCAGAGTGACTAGATTAATTTAAACACAAAATCTGATTAGAAAAAGCTTAGCATACTAGTGTGTCTATGTGAGCTGGATTCTCCACTTGTTTATTTATTTTATACTTTTTCTAATGTTCGTGTTATTAAAAAAATAATAATGATAATAAGAATAATAATTCTTTTTTATGTTTTGATATGCTTTCTAATAATTTTGCTTTGATGTACATTATTAATTAAAGGTAGATCTGAGAAGCATGTTTTTCAATTTTCAGATCTACCCATCTTTCTTTGTCACCCTAGTTGTTCAACGTTTTCTTTCTCTTTATAGTGATTTCTTTTCCTTTAATTAACTTTATTTTATATTTTTTCGGTGCAACAAACAAATTTATGATGTCGCACATATGATACCTCTTCATCAATAAAAATATTTCTTTATTAGTTTTATTGATATGAAGAATTGTATTATACAATTGATCTATTTTAGATAATGTTTTGAAAAAAATTGTATTTGAGGAAATAAACTAAAAACATTGGATATAACCAACTAAATTGTAGTTTATCTGTCTAAAGTTATATCCATTACTCAAAAATTTTCCTTATATTAACTATTTTGGACACTATTCACCAATGTAGATATAAAGTGTTGAAGTTTTATATCAATTTTGAATCGATATAATAAGTTTAGTAATATATAACATTAGTTAGTTTTTAAAACCGATTTTGCACATCTTACATGGACTCAAATATAACATAAAGATTTTTTTTACTGATTAATAATTGATGTATAAAATGTTTCTAATAATAATTTTGTTAATTATTGTGATTCGCATGTGAATAATCATAAAAAAATTGTACAAAACAACCAAATGTGCATTAAAATTGTGAAAAAAAGAAGTTAATGAATGCTCTACTTCTTTTTTTTTTTTTTTTAATTTAAATATAATAATATTTTTTTTATTTTTTTTT
>Ga0209589_1002109_pt1 | contig 33989 bp, 22 predicted proteins | sample CowpeawhiteBW_FD_187525 | JGI IMG/M metagenome (GOLD analysis project Ga0209589, IMG submission 187525) | Root nodule microbial communities of legume samples collected from California USA - Cow pea white BW (SPAdes) (version 2) | ecosystem: Host-associated > Plants > Roots > Nodule | place: USA...
TAAACATAAATATAAATATTAGAGATTACTTTGTAAGAGGAGAAAAAATAAAATAAAAATAAAAATAGAGGATTTTATTCATAAAAACATAAAAACTTATACATATAAAAGCAACATGAATTAAATAAAACATTGTCTTAAAATTTAATAACATAATATAAAATAAAATAAAACTATTTTCTAACACTCTCATCACCAATAAGGTGATCAATGCTTCCATCGGGTTTAGAAAAGAAATCATCAATATCAAGATGCGTAGTATCCATATGACCATAATCAGAATCACCATCTTCATATGCAAAATGTGTTTCTATATTCTTCTTTTTAAGTGATTCTTGGTAGAGTTCAACAAGATGCTTTGGTGTATAAGAGGCACGGGTCCAATGACCTTTACTGCCACAACGATAACACATATTTTCAGCCTTTTTACCATTATTTTCACCCCTTTCTTTTTCCTTTTTCGCATTCTTGTTCCACTTCTGTTGATGAAGTTTCTCTTTGAAATTTCCTTTATAACCATCTCCACGACCATGATTAATAACACGACCACGACCACGACCATGGCTACGACCACGACCAAAATTACGACCTCGATTATTATTATGGTCTTGACCTCGTCCATGATTATATGGATCAGATGTTGCTGCGTTCACTTCTGGGAATGGAGCAGAACCAGTTGGTCAGGCCTCATGATTTTTCATCAAGAGCTCATTATTTTGTTCAGCCACAAGAAGGCATGAAATCAATTCAGAATATTTGTGAAAACCTTTTTCACGATATTGTTGTTGCAAAAGCAAATTAGTTGCATGAAAAGTTGAGAATGTTTTTTCCAACATATCCTCATTAGTAATTCTTTCTCCACATAGAGTCAATTGAGAAGTAATTCTAAACATTGCAGAATTATATTCACTTACAGTTTTAAAATCTTGTAATCGTAAATGCATCCAATCATAACGAGCTTTTGGCAAAATCACAGTTTTCTGGTGGTCATATCTTTCTTTTAAATCTTTCCACAATATAGAAGGGTCTTTTACAGTAAGGTATTCAATTTTCAACCCTTCATGAAGATGGCGACAAAGGAAAATCATAGCTTTAGTTTTATCTTGTTCAGATGCTTTATTTCCTTCTTTAATAACATCTCTAAGACCCATTGCATCTAGATGAATTTCAGCATCTAAAATCCATGATAAATAATTCTTCCCAAAATATCAAGGGCTGCAAAATCAAGTTTTGCAAGATTATGTTTTAGAACTAACACATAAAATATTAATAGAATCAAATTTCATGTATCAAATAATAATAATAATAATAAGACAGAGAAAAAAAATCAAACAATTATTTTCTGTAAACATTATTTTTTTAGTCTAAAAAAATAAAATAGTATTTTTCCATTTAAAAATTCAACGTGTAACATTCTAGTAATGGTTTTCATTTATGAATTGACATTTTGAAACAGAAATTTAACCCGGTATTACAATTATTTAAAAAAAAAACAATTTATATTACTTAAGGAATTTAAATTTCAGAAGCACCCTGGTAAATCAACTCCAACGTTAAGGAAGAGTAAAATCTCATAAAAAAATATAAGATAAAGTTTGTGAATGAGAAAAAGATTAGAAAGAACCTCGGTTGAGGAATGTAGGGTGTTGTCCTTAGGGAGAAAGAAAAATATGCCTTCACACTCAGATGGGTAACCCTCGTGCTGATAACGTGTTATAAAATAAAACTAATAAGAGAGAGAAGAAGGAGAGGAAGAATAAAGAATGAGAGAGTAGGGAACAACTTCTGTTTGTATATGTGTCTTATTACTGATAGGACGAGTCATATTTATAGATACAACATGGTAACCCAGAAAGGATATAAATCAAATAGTTAATACAAAATATTACATAAAGAGTAATGAACATATGAGTATCAATCATATAAGTAATTGTATCAAATCAATGGACGACCATTAATTCATTGTTGATCTTGCAATAATTTTTTGTATAGCTGATCTTCATGTAATAATACCACCCCAAGTGTGAATACATAATCACTAGTGGATTTTGTCTCATCTGAATTATAAATCCAATTAGCATCATTGTACTCTTCTTGTATAGCGGAAAACCTACTATATTCAATGGCATAATTCATTGAACCTCTTAAGTATCTTATAAGTCTTGTAAGCACATCTGAATGTTCTTGATTAAGGCATTGAGTATACCTACTTAGTCTACCTACTGCATGAGCAATAACAGGTCTAGAAAAGCTCATTAAATGCAACAAGTTCTCAATTATTTGGGGGGCATACTAAGGTTGAAAGATAGATTCTCTTCTATTTTTTCTTTAATTTAGAGTTAGCATCATAAATAGTACTTACTAGTTTGACGTCATAATATCCAAACTTATTGAGAAGTTTCTCAATGTATTGTTCTTAGGATGGTAATATACTATTTCCTTCCTTATGATTTTAACGCCTAAAATCATATTGGTTTTATCCATATCTTTCATTTCAAATTTTGAACCTAGAAACAATTTAGTTTTAGAAACAATCTTATTGTATATACGAAATATTGACATATCATCCACATACAAGCATATTATCACACATTCACCATTTTTCAAATTTAGAGTACATACATCTATAAACATTATTAGGTGAAAAACCATCATAAAGTAACACATTGTCAAGTTTTTTATGCTATTGTTTTGTTTCTTGTTTCAACCCATATAAAGATTTTAAAAGTTTGCACACTTTATTCTCTTGACCAGGTACATCACACCTTTCACGTTGAGTCATATAAATTTCCTCCTCTAATTCACCATTTAGAAAAGTAGTTTTAAGATCCATTTAGTGTATTAGTAGCTTATGAATAACTGCTAGAGCTAACAATACTTGAATAGAGGAAATCCTAGTCACGAGGGCAAAGGTTTCAAGGAAATTTATGTTGGATTTATGAGTAAATCCCTTTGCTACTAATCTTGCCTTATATTTCTCTATGGATCCATCAGGATGATAGTTTTTCTTAAATATTCACTTGCAACCAATGGGTTTTGATCCTTTAGGCAAGTCTACTAAGGTCCAAGTATTATTTTCTTAATTGATTGAATTTTAGTCCTAATGGTTTGATCCCAATGTGTTGCGTCAAGAGCACTAGTAGTTTCTAAAAAACTTGTTGGATCATTTCCAACTAAATAAATATAAAAGTCATCTCCAAAGGAAGTTTCCTTCCTTTATCTTTTACTTCTCCATAAATCCTTACACATGGCATCACTATTACTATCTATAGGTTGTTCAGGTGTCTCATTAACCTTTAAAAGAAATATATGTTCAAATAACTCAACATTTTTTGTCTCCAATATAGAATTGTGATCAATTACATCACTTTTAAGAATAAGAAACCTATAGGCATCACTATGTTCAACATCCCTAACATACAATCAGATATTTTAGAGCCTATTTTACTTTTCTTAGGACTGGGTAACATTACCTTAGCTAGGCACCTCCGTACTCTTAGATATTTAAGAGTAGGTTGATAACCTCTTTATAACTCATAAGGAGTTTTACCGATTTTTATATGAGGTGTTCCTGCAGAGAACAAATAAGATGAGTCAAGCACAAGCGTCACCTTACCATGCAGTCCGTTATCTCCTCATTTGGTCTCTTCCCGGTTGGTACATGTTAGCTTGAACCCAGGAGGGGTTACCTGCAGAAGAGTCTCCGAAGCTCAAGTAAGTCAAAGCTCTCAGAAGGTCAAATCAGTGATTAATGAATGCGTACCTTTAATTACTGGGGTCCACGCGTATTTATAGAGCATTAATGATGTCTGATTACCTCATGGGCCGGGCCTTGACTTGGGCTATGAGTGGGCCTGGGCCCTAACCCAGGCCCTTAAGACCTATTGAACGCGGGGGCTTCTATTTTCACTAAGTTTATTGGAGTTATCGGCCTGGGCTTTAATCTTACCGGGTATGCTGGAGTAGCCGGCCTGGACCGGCTACCTACCTTGACGGCTTATATTGGTTATATGAGGTGCAGGTTATTCCTCTAGATGTATAGGTTAGAACCGATACAAGTTAGGCTCACTCGGCCTAGGTTGAATACTTGGCTACCTTGGTATATGCATTGTTTACTTATTTGGTCAAGTTTGGCTAGGTGTGATATATGAGGTATATCCTATTTCGTAAAAGACATACAATAAGTAGAGCTTCTCCCCAAAGGTTATCAAGTGCACTAGAACTAATAAGCATGAACTCATAATTTCTTGAAGACTTTTATTCTTTCTCTCAACTACTCCATTAGACTCGGGTGAATATGGTGGGGGCTACTTCATGGATAATACATTTTTTAACACAATAGTCATTAAACAACGCATACTCATCACATCTATCTGATCTAATCCTTTTAATTTTTTTATTCAATTAATTGTCTATTTTCACTTTATAAGTTAAAAAAAAGCATCAAAGGCTTCATCCTTATGTTTGATTAATTACACTTTAGTGTATCTAGAATAATCATCTATAAAGATTACAATATAATTTTTACACCTCTGGACATGGTTTGTTTTAAATCAGCTATATCAGTATGAATTAATCCTAACAATTCAAACTCACGTTCTACAAAATGGCAAATTTTCTTTGTTATTCTAAATTTCACACATATATCACATTCATAATCGTTGTAATTTCATAACATACGAGGAATTCACATGTCCTAATCTAGTATGCCATATATCACACAAACAATGTAAGAAGAAGAACTTGATTCATTGACAATTTCAAAAATATTCAATAGAAAGAAACCTTGATCACAATATCCCTTCCCAAAATAAAATATTATTTTTTGTCATAACAATCTTGTTAAATTCAAATGACACTTACCCAAACTTTTCCTAGTAATGCTATAGAGATTATCTCTAATAGAAGGCATATGTAGCACATCACTCAAGGCGAAAAAGTCTTCCCAAATATGAGTTTTATAAGAACCTTTCCTTTTCCTAGAGCAAGAGTTATGATACGATCCTATCCAGGAAAGAGTTCGATCGTTTCTGAATTTGAATCCTCAAGAGGCACAACAGAAATAAAAAGAAGAATGCAGAGTAAGACATATATGGAGGACGCCACAATCTGGCAGATTGATAAGTCAAATGAAGATTTGCCACAAAGATGTTAATCTTTGATAAGAACTAGAGGTCTAAGCCAAAAACAAAGAGAATCCTCTCTTTAATGAAATCAAATTCAATATATGACTAAGAGTGTCTACATTAGTTTTTGATACCTCTATATATAGGCACATAAATTTAAGAAAACCTGAGAACCCTATAAGAAGGCCCAAACCCAAAACATAAAAACATAAAATAATTTATAAAAGAAAACCCAAAGCCAAAAAACATAAAACATAATTAATTTCTAAAAGAAAACCCAAAGTCTAAAAACATAAACTAATTTTCCTAAAAACTACCCTTGAAATGTGTTTCAAGCCATGATCTTTATATTCTTTGAATTTCAGATTTCTTGTAGCATCAGGAGCCTTGAATAGATATGATCTTCCAATCTCTTGCTCATTGCCCTTGTCATAAGTCCTTTAAATTGTAAAGGTTCATCTTCAAGTTCTTCTTGTATGGAATCTTGGAATAGTCCTCTATCATTCCCTCATTCTCTAAGAGAATTTGTCCTCAAATTTGTAGCACTTGAAGTTTAGGAGATAGTCCTCTATCAAGTTGTCCTGGAATCACAAAGATAAACATGGTCTTTTTCATCCCCAACACTAGTGTAGCACCAAAGTCTACCACTCATTTACTCACATTGGTCATCAAATTTATTTATGAAACGACTACAACAATACTATATTCCCTTTCAGCTATATTTGCCTTAGGAGGGTTGGTATTTCTTGCTTTATGTCTACATTGAGGTGCATGGTGGATTAGCTTTCCATATACGAAGCAATTTCCCTCTTCATAAAGGTGGGGTTAGATCCATTAGGACAGGAATTTCGAAAATTGTTTTTCCTTTTATGATTAGGTTTCTTTTCATACCTTTTTGGAGTAGGTTTGTATTATACCATACTTGCTTTCGCTGATAATGCTTTGGCCTTTGCAGTAACACATTCATTCTTGTTGGTATCTTCAATGATGATGTGCGTTATAAACTCTAGAAGTGACATACGCTTGTGCCTATGTTTTAGTTGTTATTTGTAGTCAGTCCAAGACGAAAATAGTTTCTTGATCAGAAGTTCTAAATCGAACTCATCAAACAAAATTATGTTCATTTCTTTGATATTTTCAAGCAATTTGTGGTACTAATTTATTTGAATTGTGATGTCCTTATCTTCAATTATCTCATAGCGGTAGTAGTTCCCTATGATGAATCTATGTCGGACAACATCTTCAGCAATATCCCAAATAAACATCAAACAAGTCATTAAACAAAGCACTTAGTAAAGTAACTTGGCAATCCTTGTTCACATGAATCCAATATTTAACATGCTTTACAGGAGTAGTAAAGTCGGATTTTTGAAGATGCGAGAGCAGAAGCAACTACATACATGTATAAAAGGGTTCACATGTTTTTGCTAGCACCGAAAGTTCTATCCAGAGAAGACCTTAAATTTTGACACGTTTGAGAATGGTTTTGCAAAGACAGTTAGAGTTCTAGAAATAGTGTTTTATTTATCAGGATTTGGGTTTTGTTGATGTTGGCAAAAAGAAGAAGATGCACATCTTCCTCCAATAAGGAGTTTTGATGATGATGATGATTTATAAAGAAGTATGGAAGACTTGATGATGATGCATGGAAAAATGTTGAAGACTTAAAATAATGCTTTGATTCAATAGATGCATTGAAGACTTAAGGGTTTAGTTGTTTAGGTCTTGTAATATGTGTATGTTATTTAAAATAGTTAAATTAGTATGTCAAGAGTCAAAAGGCAAAACCCAAGTAGTAGAGTACCAAGAGAATAATCGATTATTCTTAGTGATAATCGATTATCTTAGTTAAAACTGATTTTTGAGAAAAGCCTCTGTGAAAATCGATTATCACTACTGATAATCGATTATCACCTGCTGATAATAGATTATCCTAGCTGATAATAGATTATCACAGTGAGAAAAAGTTTTTAGAAAATTTTATGTGATAATCGATTATATCTATGGCAGTTGTGACTTAACTTTTCATATTCTTAACCTAATTTCTAAATAGGCTTCTATAAATAGAGTGGTAGACTTTCATTATCAAATACAGAAGTTAGAGAAGTCTAAGTACTTGAGAACTCTCTGTGGGAAGGTTTTGAAAAACCTAGTGTGGATAAAGCGATAACTTTCATCAAGTGGGATCTTGAGTGATTGAGTGTTGTTGTTGTTGCTAGGAGAAGCCGATCAGCCTTTGTGTGATTCAAAGGAGGTGTTCATTCCTTGTGGATTTCAAGGGAGGTGTCTTCATCTCTTGTGTGATTCAAGAGAGGTGTTTTCTAAACCCTAATCTTTCTTATCATTGATTGTAAGTTTGGTTTATTTTAGTTATTGAGTTAATCTCATTTTTGAGAGATTAACAACTGGACGTATAGTCTTTTGATCCGAACCAATATAAATACTTTGTGCAATTTTCTCTTCTTTACTCTCTTTATTTTATTGTGCTCTCTTTATTTTATTGTGTTTATTAAAATAAAGAAGACAATTTTAATTAATCTTTGATATTAAAAGGGAAAATTTTAATAGCACAATTTTTATTAAGAACCTAATTCACCCTCCTCTTGGTTTTTGTCCAAACTCTAAACATTTCGCTGTGCGATACCAACAGTTGATGCTAGATATAAGTCCTTAAGATTGTTGTATTAGCTAACAAAAATCATGAACAAAGTAAACTTCCTGAGTTGTGTAAATTCACTGCCCCTAAGGATTTATACGCAGTGTATTGCGCAAATCCTCGAGGATACAACATGAACTTTCCAAATTTTTCAAGGATTTCAAAACTAGCAAGGAACTCTCAAAATAATAAACAAAAACCCATGATTTAATAAAAGATAGAAAAATGAAAGAGAGAAATGAGAGAACAAGAGAGAGGAGAAGAATGAAAGTGTGTTTTTAGAGGTGAGCATAAGCCTCTATTTATAGATGTTGGAGATGGATCAAATAACCATGACCAACTAAGAAAATCCACAATAGATTCAAGATGTCCACCATGATTTATGGAGAGCCAGCAAAGGAGGAGGAACCAACCTCTAAGTTGTTCTGGATGATGTCTCTTGTGACTTGCAGATGAAGCTCAAAACGGTCATGTACTTGGAAGTTGTTGTCGAATATGAAGGAAAGCATCTCGTACTGCACCTTATCTTTCTCTAAAATTTAAACTGTTTTTGCAATACTTAGCTTTTCCAACACTATTTTCATAAGATTAATAAATTTGTCAATGAAGTTTTCAATGTTTGTTCTGGTGGGTCATGAATGTTAGGTTGATGAAAAATAATACGTCTTCAAAAGTCCCTCATCGCTTAGGATAAGCTAGGAGTGGGTTTTAGTGACTATATAATGGACTCTAAGTCCACTATGTTCCTTGCTCCAGTTAAAGACACTTTAAGCTTATATTTATCTTTTTTAATTCTTATTTCTTATACTCTTGTAATAAAGTGTTGTGATGTTTGGGTTAAATTATTGCTTTAGAGAGTGTGTGTACTTGGGGTTAGAATGTATGGGAGAATAGTCTATGTGTTGTACAAATTTTCACATAGTGTTACTCTCTAGTTGTCTTTAGACAATGGTTGTGGTTTTTCTTCGGTTTTGGAGTTTCCACGTTATATTTGTGTGTATCCCTGTGTTTATCTTATTTTTCTATTAATAGGGTGATTCTCGAGGGTAAAGACGGTGCATTTTTTCCAACAATGAAGAATATGTCAATGTAATGTTGGAAGACCTTCCATCTCATTATGCAACAATTGTATTGGTCTTTTAAACCAAGAATTGCACACCTTCCATTTCTAAAATTGAAGTTATTACCTTTTATATTGAAACTCGTTTAGTTTGCTACGTTAAAAACACACAAGGCTTGATATCTCCCTTACTCCATTGTACTTATGGTTGTGGTAATGGTAATTGTGGTGGCTCTATTATTAGTGTTGGTTCTTGTCATGGTAACTTTGATAAAGGTTGTACTAGTGGTAGATTTGTATGTCATTTTAGGGTTGATTCATTCAACTAGCCTTATGAGTCTACCTCGTTTATTGATCCTAACACACAATAATTCATTCCTTACTAAATCTTACAAATCCTCTAACACTTTGGTTAATCCTAATTTTTAGTTTAGGAACACAGCTCAACCAAGTGCAATGTTAATAGATTCAAAATCTCAAGTTATTGGTAACGTACCTTGGATTCCATATTTGAGTGCTAGTTTCCATGTGACTATGGAACTACAAAAAATCAAGTAACTAAGTCATTTTTGTAGTTTAGGTAAAATTTCCACCAAAAGTAATGTAGGTTTAAGTATTTATTTTGTTTGTTCCTCTTCATTTGTATCATATATTTCTTATACATCACTTTTAAACTTAAAAATTTGTAGCACACTCCTTCCATTAGCATAAATGCACTTATCGTTAGTCAATTTGCCAAACAGAACTATGCTTTCGTTGAATTTCCTTCTAATAGGTGTCTTGTTAAATATCACATATTGAAATAAGTTCTTTTAGAGGAACTTACTTGTAACTTTTCAACCAAAATAAAGGCAAAAGAAGTAATTAAGTCTAAAATTTAATTAAAATATTGAATGGCTGCTAATTTTCATCAGTACTAAATAATTACATTTAATGAGCTAACAATTTTTTTTTACAATAAATTATAATTTTATTTAGGAAAAAGAGATTGGTTAGTTATCTCTTCTCTCTTTTTAATCAATTATGCTTTCTATCTTCTTTCTTTCTCTCTACTAACTTCTCATCTATCAATTGTACTCCTTGATTTTTTGCTTTTTTCTTGAACATTGTTTCACTAGTTCAATTTGACACAATGGTCGAAGGAAATTATTATCTATTGAAAAAGAGATGTTAAATAAAATTAATTACAACAATTTAATAAATAATCTTGCATTAAAAAAAGTTCAAAAAATAAATTTTAAATAAAATTATGATGATTTTGACATAAATCTTTTTAATTATAAATGAAAAAGCTTCATTCTTAAATTTGTTTTAAGTCTTCCAAACTTTAATAGATCGCCTTAATAGACCGCCTTTGCATGTCTTTGATTTTGTTTATTCTCGTTCAAAACTCATGATCATTAATATAAGGAGATATTCTCATATTAGTCCACACAATAGTTATAATATTATGTTTTTAATGTTGTTTTTTCAGATTTACTTGAATTTTTCCTATCAAATCTAAAATTGAAATACTACCTATTTTTCAAATCTTTAATTGTGGTTGAGTTGCAACTTAATACTAAACTAAAAAAATTCAGTGTGAATGGGATAGAGAATATCGTTCATTCACTAATTCTTTAACTACTCACTGTATTTCTCATAGACTTATATGTTCTCACACTCATCATTAAAATGGTGGGATTGAATGAAAACACAGACATATAGTTGATTTAGGTCTTACATTGTTGCATCATGCTTCCCTTCCTTTATAATTTTGGGATTTTGTTGTTACAACTACAATCTATCTCATTAATTGGGTGCTTACAACTTCTCTTGAATTTGTTATTCCTTATGCTACTATTTTCATAAGGATCCCGACTTTTCTTCATTAAAACTTTTGGTTATACTTCTTTCCCTTTATTGATACCTTATAATTTACATTGATTATCATTCTGAGAAATGTATGTTAGTGTACTCTTTCTCACACACAAGGGTTATAAGTACCTTTCCTCTATTAGCAAAATATACATGTCAAAAAGATGAACAAGTTGTTGCCAAACAACTTCGCATTTTTCACATTCTCATAGGCAAATTTGATGTGAAAAACTTTTCTTCCAACCTCGCTATGCTGGTGCTTCCAGAGCAGAAAATAAACCAAGAAATCATAAATTTAATAAACCATTCCTATTGCCAACAATGTGAAGTGTAGATTCACACATCATCCATAAGCCCAAGGAGAATATAGGTGCTAGCATTCATATCACTGGCATTGCTGAATGTTGTGGCCTCAGTGGTTAGTGCAGGGTCCTCTCACCATGAGTGAATTAAGCATGCATCATTAGTCATCTGATGTACATCAATACATGCACTCAATCAAGCCTTAGCAGCAGAGGGATTCCGACCAAACTGTATAATCATTGCCTTTCCTTTTAATACATATCCATTCACCCGATTCTGAAAAAACAGTAATATGAGATATAAACCATTACTAACACAAACAAGATAACTTGATGAAAAACTTTGTATTGGGACAGTTATTGAAATTCAACAATATTATTAGCATGTCAAACTCTACATACTACAGTAAAATGGACAAAAAAACTGCAAGAAACAAGAAAAACGAAACTGCAATACAGAAGGAAATAAAAATATGAAAACAAAATCGTCTTGATTAAAAAAATTAAAAAGAACACAACCAATCTCCTGTGAAAAACATTGTGAAAAACATACCAGAGCAAGATGAGCCAATTCAACAGAGGGGAATGTCAGGAATGCTTGACCCCTCATTCGTCCTTCCTGAAATTGAAAACTAGCTATCAATTTCAGTCTCAGATATGCTACTACAAGACTTTCATGGATATATAATGCAGGTTAGTTGAGTCAGCCTTCAATCATGTAATCTTGAACCGGCATGTTAATCAACTGGATCATATAAGCAACAGCAACTATTTCTTTTGGATCTCTTTTTGCATAGCCTCAACCGAAAAAAGTTGGTTACGGAATGTTAATATGCTACCTGCATTAGTTTGACTTGAAGACCAGACTTAGCAGCCTCAACACTTCCAAATAAGGACCCTGTAGCAATAAAGGTAAAATAAAGTAAACACCGGAGGTAACATCCACACAATATTACGAAAATTTCAAAATATTTCATTTTGTTATTTTTATTATATTGTGTTTCTTTTGTGGATTTTAAAACATTCAAATTGCATGTGATAAGTATAAAACAAGATCTGAATGCACTAAAAGTCTTGATAGCTTACCAAATATATAATAGAAATCATCAGCAACCACATCTTTTGCCAAATTCTTAACATACAACACAGGAGCAGGATTTCCAGCTGTATAATTCTGCACAGCACAATATCAGTTAAAAAAAAGTCCCATAAAGATGCACGTGTGCACCATAGAAGGTCTAATAGATTATATCTTGATCAACCTTTCAGAAGTCATAATATTGTAGTAGAAATAAGGAGAGAACCAGAGAAACATGCCGCAAGGGTCAGGATTAAATCAAGAAGAATATTCACATTCAGGGCGTGCAGATGGACAGGTTGCAGAAAGAGAATGAACCAGAGGAGAATTCAACAGGGAGGACAGTATAGAAGGTAGTGGTGGTTGAGAAAGGAGAACAAAAAAGTGAGGTTAGTTTTGGGGTGGAGGGAAGCAGGGTCCTCAAAGTTCCTACACTGTTGCTTTTTCTTTCTTTTTTTTTCACGAGTTACATGATCTCCGGAATGATCAGTTCTGGAGCTTATATGCATAAATATTACAGATCAGTTTCAGATGCCTAAAAATTGCATACTATTAAATCATACATAATTCTAATTTCCAGAATACTTGCTCTTATAAGGAAAGAGGAACTGTTGGACAACACGGGCATTTGGAGGATAGTAGGGTCAACTTCCCTTGGTCTAATCACTTCATCATCCAAAACTTAGTGTCAGCAGCCACTCAGGATGAAAAAATTATGATATACCATATGCTGTGATGAGACTTAAGATTATGTAAAAGGATAACTGGCAACGAATAAGTGCTCCTCACTTAGGATGAAACCAATATAGTTTATTGCACACAAAAACTTGCTAAAGGAGCTTCTAAAAGTTCAAGACTGGGAAACACGAGCTACTCCTAAATTTATTCGTGAAAACTGCAAGCTCACAAAATTGGTGTCCTTAACAGAGATAGGATAGTTTTCAAAGGTAAACAATATCTAAATCTTCGTTCACCTGCTCAACCAAGCAAGTGCAAAGTGATTTTAAATTCATTCACATGACCTTCGGTTTCAACATATTTTAGAACATGATTAGTTGAGAGAAAACTTTCTGTTTGTATTTCCTGTTTTCACATACAATTACAAAATTGTCACCTTTTTTCTAATTTTTTTTTTATGATTTTCTAATATTTGTGCAGGAAGTGGTGAGAACAGAGAAACAAAATGAAAGCAAGATGTTTTCTTCTTCTTTTTTTTTTATTTAGAGAAAAAAAAAACATAGCCCTAACACCTGCAAAATAATTTTACACTGTCATCCTAATCACAAGCTGCCATGTACGATAAGTTTGTTGACTTCAATAAGAATTACCTTAAAAGTAACACCAACGGTGGTTTGTGATTAGAATACATTGTTTTATGCTGTCACTGTATAGTCATTAAATTATTTTACAATTGATGGTGAAAACATGCAGTGGAAACAAATTATTCCAATCCAAACAAGCCGTACATTTAATGAGATATAACTACATCTAGCCTTCTATTAGACCAACTCAAGCCTGTGAAAATTTTGGTAGATAATATCACTTGTTAAAACTAAAAAAAAATACAACTTTCTGTTCAAGAAAAGACATCGGGAACTTGTGATAAAAATTACATCCACCAACAAAACAAATTCCTTGACAAGTATACTGTGTTTTGTTTCAAGATCTTTGAAGCAAATTGTTCTTATTTATATCCAACAATTAGTCTTCAGTCACATAATACAGTAACAAAGAAATTGTTCTTAAATCAACCATCCGAGACAAAAGTGGGAAATAACTTTGACTGCATGGTGAATGTATGATTTCCAAAGTGGTGAAAAGCTTGCTTCTTAATGTTGCACATGTAGTACTAGAATGGAACTGTAAACGCAGATATTTTTATCAGTACCTTAAACATTGGAAGGGATAAGATTTCCTCAGGAGGCAACTTTCCTTTATCTAATTCATCTGGAGTCAAAAATTTGCTAGGATCTGGAACATCTTTTTCTGGCTCTGGCAACTCTTGTGTTGTCTCATCATCTCTATGTTTATTTAGTGTTGCTTTGGGGACAATGTTTATCTGTAAATCATAATGAAAAACTAAAATAAAATGACAAAATCTTTGTTAATAATTCTCCAAAAATCAATCTCTAAGAAAGAAATACCTTTAACACATGGTTCTTTTTTATCACAGGGATTTCTTTTGGAACCAAGGTGGCTGGTTTTACTCCAACAGACTCATGAGCCACACCTTTATCAATAGCTGGGCCAACAATGGCCTCACACCTGGCACGCTTTTGTCCAGACCTTTTTGTGCTTGCGTCACCCTCCTATAAGCTTGTTATTAGTTTAAAAATAAATTGACTAAAGAGATAGGAAAAAGATATCTCCTAACGGCTTTATATTTTATTGTTTGATTGTCAATTAAAATCATTTATGTTTCAAAAAGAACATTTTCAAACTTAACGCCAACAGGAAACTACAGCATAAGCACATTGCAAAGTGGTTAAAAAGGAAATTTCTATAAAACTTTACCTTAAAAAAATACATTAGACTTGAGGCGGGATGAAAACAAAAAGGGAACATAAATATTGAGGGAACCTATATATGCAATTATAAAGGTGATTCGCAATACTGAAAGCAGTGAAGGTGTTACCTCATCGGAAGATTCCATCTCTGATTCACCACTGGACAGATCTGCAGACTGAGGATTTATAGTTACAGTAGGAGGAAGTGGTGCTGGTACCTCTGGAGGTAATGGAGGTGTGGGCAGTGCCATACGAAATGGAGCAGGGATGTTCATTTTGTTCATCAAGTGCAGAACCTGCATTAGAGTGGTACAATCAATATGATTACTATTTGTCATCAGTTCGGTACAAAACAAGCTGTCAGAAAAGGTTACAGGTGATAGAAAAAGAAACCAATCAATCTTAATGCTGGAACAACCTGAGTGTAAAAGCGAGGAACAGCAATTAGAGCATTCACAATATTCGTTAATATATTTCCATCAGGTGGAGGGTAAGCATACCTGGGAAACAAGTTGAGTTAGACTGTATACAAACTTATCATCATACAAAATACCATACCAACCCCATCCTTGATTAATATTATGATATATAACAGTGTGAGTAAACATTTAACAATCCTAAATGTATTTCTTTCTTTATTTATTTAGCAGCATAGCATTAAAAACTAACTTTATTTAGTGAGAGTTGCTCATAAAATAACATTTGATAAAGCTACTCATGGTTATTTTTTTAAGTTTTCACTCCAAATGGTCAATTCCAAAAGCTATGAAAATGGAAAGGCAAGATAATCACAGAATTTAAATATTTGATACCATAAACAAAAGAAAAGAATAATTATACACATTGGAAAGTACTGCCAGTTTACAATGACATTTTGCTTTTCCTTGTAAGTTATTGTTGAATCACATGCAATAAAAAAAATACTCAAACACAACAATGCTAAGGTAGAGCAGACAAATTCAGAGGAAAAGGGAGAACATATAAGTATGAACTGCTTATTCTTAAAAATGTTCTATATTCAAGAAATTTATGCTTGTAAGAAAAACGTTGTCAAGTAAAATGGGTTACAATAAGATTACCCCAATAATTCTTTCAAAATGATTCTCACAATAACCATAGTTTTTTATCATCTTTTTCTCGTGAATCAATTCATTTCATTTTGTTTAATTATTAATCATATTTGTGCGCAATTTGGCACCTGGCATCCCCTTTTGCAATAAAGCAACAAATACTAACAAGAACTTCAAATAAGAAGAAGCATACTCAAGATGGGGAGGAAAAGGATAATTGACACCAAGTCTATCAGCAATTGGCTCGGGAATAGGGAGGCCTCTTGATTTTGTATCTCCGTCAACAGGTTTGCCTACATTTGCATTCTTCAGCATTGATGTTTTAGAGTCCTTACCAAGCTGATCACCACTACTATTTTCACCATTACCAGTTAGCTTACTCGCTCTCTCTGCTGACAAGACCTTACCAAGAAATCTCAACCTGATCAACCCAAAGTAAACAAAGATACAATCATTTAAAACAAATATTAAGTTTTCTTTAAAGTGTTTCAAAATTAGGAACCAATTCAAAAAGATATCAAAAAACATTTCTATGATGTAAAACCAAACAAGAAAACTATATGTCAAGGTTGTCTCTTCAAATATGAAAAAAAATGCGAATGATTCAATTAGTACTACCCATGTAGTTGACGTTGTGCTTGAGATGCCACCATCTCATTTTTGAAATCCGCAAAAGCACAATTTTTCAACCTGCATATATCAAATTAAGATTAAAGCGTGATTTGGCAATGTTGATAAGCAAAAATAAATTGGATAAAAAATAATAAAGAGGTCAAATATCATTCAAATATATCATTAAATAAAGAACATTTATGGATGACTTGGAAGCACAACCAAGGACAAAAACGAGATTCAAGTAGCATAGTAAGTTTATTGTACGAATATAGTTTAAGATAAGCTGACAACTATCTTATTTATTGAAAATGTAAGAATCATTACAAGATAAAACCTTATAATCAAAGAGCAAAGCCTCTTCAGAGAAGAAATGGTCCTTCTAATCAAAGACAAATTATACACTCTTGACTCCCAAATTGAAAGTACAAACTTTGCGGGACATTCTTGCTATCCTCCCTATGTATATCTACAAAAACGCTTAGAACTTTTCTTAGAAAGGTTACATAACAAAGTTGAAGTGCAATACGTATAGCATCGATATTAGGATGTCCTAATCTAAGATGCCAAATATAAGCACTGCTAGTAGTACAAATATTGGACCCTAGCATTACTACTTATTAGAACAAACAGAAACATGTCTGGGCGTAAAAGGGAAACTTTAAAACTGAAACAGGCCATCAGAATCAACACATCCATGAAGAAGAATGTCATTGGATTCCTGAGATTTGGCAAACCAATTGTGAGAAAAGAAATCAAAATAAATATTATTATCTTGTGCAAACTTGCTTACACTAAACAGATTCTTGGTAATTGAAGAAACATGCAAAAGATTGTTAAGAGCTAAATGTAAATTTATACTTTCCCTCAAGTTAAGTATAAGTAAATGGAAACATATGAACAAGGGGAATCCCTTTAACATTGTAAGCAAATTACAAAGTTCACATGGTAGCACAATACTCATAACAAGAGTTAACCATGGTCATATTCAAACACTCAAGATCATCAAATTGCAACAAAAAGAAAAAACAGTGGGAAATTCAAAACCTTTGGGAGTCAGATACCTGGCAGTAGAGCAAGGGCGCACCGAGAAAGCACCGAAATTTGCGAAGATTCTAGAAAGGGTGTCATGAGGAATGGCTTCTGGTAGGTGCTTAATCAAAAGGGTCACCGATTCTGCTGATTCCGCGTCCAAAGGCTTTGATTCTGTGCCCTCTAACACAAATTGATGCACACGGCCATGAGGGGAAGAATCGTAAGCCATGAAATGCAGTGTGCTACTTCCTCTTCTATTTCAGAACTGAATTCAAATTTTAGATAATTTCATCATTTAATTTAAAAAAAAAAAAAGGACTGGGGTGAGTTGGTGGCCCTTGAATTGTGTAAGATTCAAATGACTAAAACTAATTTTTACAAGGTAAAAAACCTAATTTATTTTTTCACTCAAAGAACCTAAAAGACAAAGATACAAAAAAAGAACATATTTTAGCTAAATAAATATAAATATTGTGAATAATACAATTAAGGGTGACAAAGCGGACAGGGTTGGCCTGTCCTGCACAAAATATGCGAGCTGGAATCAGTGGCCCGCCCCACATTTCTTTTGGCCTGCAGGCCCATGGGCTGGCCTGCATAATTGAGGGCATCTTAACTTTAAAAAAAAAACAATTCATGGACATCTTAAACTAGTCGTAGAGCATAAAAACAGTGCAATCAAACGAATCCTGGAGCATCATAAGAGTGCAATAAATCAAGTCCTGGACAAGTGCAACAGACAACATCAAAACACTACATAAAATCAAGTCGTGGAGCATCAAAACAAGTGCAATAAACAATTGACAGTGTTCTGATTGATCTATTTTCTTCCCCTTCAATTTTCCTCTCAACTCTAACATCATTTGACCAATATCTTCACTTTTGGTTTTATCACATTTCATTGACGATTCAAATGAGAAGTTCCATATTTTCTTCCACCACACACAAATTTTGTTGCAACCATTACACCTTGCCCTTTCTTTCCCATCCTTATCCACCCCAATCTTAGTAACATACCTCCAACAATCAGTTGTGCTAGCCTTATTTATCCTTTTATTAGTCTCAACTGAGACTAGTGGACTGGACCCCAAGTCCAGTACCAGATTGAGAAGAAACAGATGAGCCATGAGAGTTAAACTGCATACATTACATTTTTCTGATGTATAAGAAATTATGTCATACAAGGAGTTATAGGTTATATATTATCATTTAACAGAAAAATAAGTTTTAATCAGATTAAGTTATTCATAAAGAAAAGTACATATGGAAGGAAAATTGAAAATGAAAACATAAAGCTTCAAGAAAAACGCCACTAACAACATTTTAAAATGTAAATTAACAGTATGCAATATTTACTTACTGATACTTATACCACATATTAAGAAAACAGAAAATAAAACTTTGTATTGAGTATCTGAGTTTTTACAAGTGATGAGCTTCTGTTTACAGCAAATACATATAGACTACAGAGGCTCATTTAAATGATGAAATCATTTATAACAGCTGACTAACAAGCATCCAGTCACAGCTGTAGCTGTAACAAACAACCTGTCAGTGACAACTGACAAACAGAAAACAACAGATCAGACAATATAACTAATCAGACTACAACTGATCAAACAAGTAATTCACTCACTGCACAATCCTCCTCATGGGCATTATATGCGATTGGTTACTATTTGCAACTCAGTCACACATCAGTCTGAAAATTTTCAATTCTACTTGATACTACAAGATGAAATATCTGGTGATTTTGGATGATCCGTGCATTCATATTCTACTCGGAGTAAAAAACATTCATTCCTTTAATTTCTACGGTTACAGAAGGCTTTACTTTTCCTTTACATAAACCAGGTTCATATTTAAGTAATTTAAGTAATACACTCACAACCAGACTAATTATCAGGCAGTAAACTATGACCAACAAAAAGAAACATGAATTTTCTTCCCTTTCCCCGTACAACTTTCTCCATCACTTTGTACTGAAACAGATTTAAAAATAGCTGTCCAATTTAGCTTGGAATATTATCAAGAGGACCAATGCTTCTGTAGTAAACCACATTAAAAATCAAGAAAAAAGTAACACTAGAAGAACATGCATGTTTAAGCTGGATAGCTCTATTTTTGTGGACAGTAATGAATCTTCTAAGAAAAATAAAAGAACCAAGCAAAGAAAAGACAAATTTGATAAACAAGCACCTGTTGCAAAAGGGGGTTTTGTTGCTGGGCAGAAAACTGCTTATGGTTTCCCCCAACAAGAGAAGGCATATTAAGAAGGGTACCGTGCCCTTGTTGCACTTGCTGATACTTCTGTAAAAACTTTTCCCTTTGATCAGGAGCTATTTCAGTTCTTCCACGAAGCTGGCCCTGAAGAAGTAGTATAGATTAAACAAGATCTATTCAATGATAATAATTTTACATATGCAATAACAGAACCAGGATGATACTTTCATTCAACCCAGCAATAACAACAGTGAGTGAAACATTTGTAGTGGTCTGACCATTACTTGAATCCATCCATGTAGTTATCTAAAAGTGGCCAATGTAATAATTTTTCATGTAAATGCAGCAGAGGTATTAAATCGCATTAAAGGTCTAATATGAAATGCAACTATCAAGGACATCAGCAATGGCATTTTGATCTGGACAATACCAATTCGGGAAGGGCGCGTTCGAGTTCGACAAGGGTGATTCAGGCGCGTTCGACTTCGATGCAGGTGGGAAGGGCGTTATGATGCGACTCAGATGAGAGAGCTGGCAGTGAATCGTGATGGGTGGTGGTGAGGCGCGCCTGCGGTGGCCGTGAATCGTAAAAGGGGTGGAGTAGAGGCCGGTCCTGCGGTGCGGTAGCCGTGAATGAAAGGGATATGTATGTTAAGAGATGGGTGGGGTTGGCTGGGTCTGATTAGGGGTGAACAGCGTCAGCGTGGAAGAGGATGATCTTTGCAGTCTGCACTTGTTTTTCTTACTAACTTATGCGGCTGCGAGCCAACCCGCGCATGTAGCGGGCTATCTAGACCGGGCTTTTGACGGGTCTGGAGATTCAATATTTCAACCTCTTTCACGCATTTTTAGTCTAGCAGCGGTCAGGCTTTTATTTTCATCCCTATTTCAAAACATCCTTTTGGATGACAAAATAATAAATAAAATAAAATAAATTTTTTTTAGTAATAATAATTTTATTTTTTTATTTTTTAAACAATTAATTTAAATATATAATATAACATAATTAAACTTTTTTTTTAAATAGAAAAGTAAACTAAATAGAAAAATAAGAAAAAAAAAATTTATAATGAAAATAAGTTTTTAAAATATAAACACAAAAATAACAAAAATAATAATTAAGAATAAGAATTTTATAATAAAATAAAAATAATAAATTGGAAATAGAAAAATAGGAAAATAGTTTTATAAAATATATTTGAATTTATAAAAAATGAAAAAAGGTAACGGTAAAAAACTATAAAATATTGTTTTAAAATATATATATATATATATATATTAGGCTAATAAAAAAAGTAATAAAAATTAAAAATTAAAAAATAATAAAAGGATATATATAGTTTTTACTAAAAAAAAAAGTAAAATTAAAATTAGAAAAAGTAAGGAAAATTTTAAACAAGTGGTTATATGGTACAGTTACTCAACTGCATCCTCCTTATATTCCCACAATCTATATTCTCTCCCCATTTTTATTCTCAACCTCCGCACGCAATTAATATCCTAGACGATGCTAAAAAATTAGAAAAAATGTCTTAGGATCTTATAGTCTCTCACTCTCACGTTCGTCCCTTAAGCTCTTTCTTTTTCTTCTCTACTTCATTTAAGAGGGGTTTTTCACACAACACATAATGAGAGATTTCTCCTCCATCCACTGTCATCTTCTTCCAAAGGTCAAAAATATCCTTTTTGGATCTCATTCTCATCACCCTCTATTAACGATCATTCTAGAACAACTCACACTAAGGGATCACACACCACGATACCAAACACAAAGAAAAAACACCTGAAAATACTTCTTGGAGGGGCAAAGCCACCAAAACACGAAGCTTTGAGAAGATAAGAGAAATACACTTGCAAACATTGTTTTGATTTTGAAAACCAAAAATCTTCAAATAGATGTGAAAAAATCCAGATTTTTCTTTCTCCTTTTATATTTACTTGTGATATTTATTATGAGATCATCGCACCGAACATATTGATTGTTTTTTTTTTCTTTCTTTTCCTTCTCTTACACTGAAGCTTGCACTCATCATGGCATCATATGTATATGTTCTAATTATCATTTCTTTTATGAAATTGTCTCTTGTAATGTGGTTTTGTTATGTCAAAATAAATGGTTGGTTGTGTAATATACGGAATTTGAGATGGGCTTTATTGCCATTAATATTAGATGAAAGTTGCGTATGTGTGTTGGCATAAAAAGTGTCAAAGAAACATAAACCTTATATGTATATATGAATCTCTGCATTTGAAAGATTCTTTTGGTACATTTAGTTTATTAATTAAAATATTTTATACTTTTTCCTTAATTTCTTTTATCGGATTATGAGTGTTGATTTTAATGGCTAATATAATACGTTGCTTATATTGGATGTTTCAAAATACACACTAAACATGAATATTGGAATAAAGAATTTTGAGATAGCTATTAAATAATAAATAATAAATATATCTAGGCATTTAATTGAGAAAATTTTATTTTTGTTTGGAGATATTCTTTTCTAAAAAAGATATATAATATTTTACAAAAATTATCAATTATTTATTTTGTTTTATATATATATATATATATATATATATATATATATATATATATATATATATATATATATATATATATCGCATAACATTAATTATCATGTTGAGCGTCGAATTTGCTTGATAACTAAAGTTTCAAAATTCTCATTAGGTCTCATACTTGCTTAATAATTAAAATCTTTTAAACTTTTTTTCATTACATTAGTAATTAATTTTCATAATTTTAATTATCATGTCGAGTTCCGAACTGGCTTGATAATCATTTTTCATAATTTTAATTATCAGGTCGAGTCCCGGACTCGCTTGATAATAATTATTTTTTATAATTTTAATTATCATGTCGAGTCCCAAACTCGCTTGATAATAACTATTTTTCATAATTTTAATTATCATGTCGAGTCTCGGACTTGCTTGATAATCATTTCATAATTTTAATTATCATGTCGAGTCCCGAACTCGCTTGATAATAATTATTTTTCATAATTTTAATTATCGTTATGAGTCCCGAACTCGCTTGATAATAATTATTTTTCATAATTTTAATTATCATGTCGAGTCCCGAACTTGCTTGATAATCATTTTTCATAACTTTAATTATCATGTTGAGTCCCAGACTCGCTTGATAATAATTATTTTTTCATAATTTTAATTATCATGTCGAGTTCCGAACTCGCTTGACAATAATTATTTTTCATAATTTTAATTATCATGTTGTGTCCCGGACTTGCTTGATAATCATTTTTCATAGCTTTAATTATCATGTCGAGTCCTATACTCACTTCATAATAATTATTTTTCATAATTATAATAATTATTTTTCATAATTTTAATTATCATGTCGAGTTTCAGACTCGCTTGATAATAATTATTTTTCATAATTGTAATTATCATGTCGAGTTTCAGACTCGCTTAATAATAATTATTTTTCATAAATTTAATTATCATGTTGAGTCTCGGACTTGCTTAATAATCATTTTTCATAACTTTAATTATCATGTCGAGTCTCGGACTTGTTTGATAATCATTTTTCACAACTTTAATTATCATGTCGAGTCTGGGACTCACTTGATAATACTTATTTTTCATAACTTTAATTATCATGTTGAGTCTGAAACTCGCTTGATAATCCTTATTTTTCATAATTTTAATTATCATGTCGAGTCTCAGACTCGTTTGATAATAATTATTTTTTATAACTTTAATTATCATGTTGAGTCTCGTACTCGCTTGATAATCATTAGTTTTTTATACTTTTTAATTATCTTTTTGGGATTGGGTCTCGGACTTGCTTGATAACTACTTTTTACAACATACAAAACTTCTTTAAAACAATTTGAGTTTACAAACCCTTTCATCTTTTTCAAACTACGTGATCTCTGATTTTTGAACTACGTGATCCTTAATTTTTCATTTTGAATGGAAATACGTAGGAGCAAAGTCAAGTCTTTGTCGAGTTCACCTTAAAAAAAATTAAAATCTTTTCAAAATCATTTTCCTTTTTTTCTTTTTCACTTAGAACTACGTGATCCTTGATTCTCCATTCCGATTGGAGATACGTAGGAGCAATGTCAATCCTTATCGGGTTCACCTTCCAAAAATCACACCTTTTTCAAATAGTTCTTTTTAATTATTTTTTTATTCTAGAACTACGTGATCCCTGATTTTCCATTCTAAATGAAAATACGTAGGAGCAATGCCCAGTCTTGTCGGGTTTGCCTTAAAAAAAATAAAATATTTTCAAAATCATTTTCCATAATCTTTTATTTAGAATTACATGATCCTTGATTTTCCATTCTAAATGGAAATACGTAGGAGCAAGGCCAAGTCCTTGCCGGGTTCACCTCCCAAAAATTTAAAATCTTTTTTTCCAAATAGTCTATAAAGAACTACGTAACCCTGATTCTCCATTGCAAATGAAGATACGTAGGAGCAAGGTCAATCCTTGTAGGGCCGAAATAAAAATTTCAATATTATTTTCTTTAATACTTGGTATTTTTTTATTTGTTTGATTTTTTTTATTTTATTGTTTTTATTGTTATTTATTTATTATTTTATTTTATTTATTATTTTTTTGCGGGAAACCATATATTTTAAAAATTGCATTAATTTTGCATACTTAATTAAAAGGAATCATCTTTGGATGAACGTTGTGGGGTGCTAATACCTTCTCTACACGTAACTGACTCCTGAACCTAAACTTGGTTTCAATATTCAAGGTGTTTCTATAGTTTTCCTTAATAAATTATGGTGGCGACTCCTCTGTTATTTTCAAATAAATTTTTTCACCGTCCCGTCATGACCCCGATTGCGACACAGGCTATAATTCAAAATACTTCTGCTTTGAGATGGAAAGGACACAATATCAGATCTTCAGTATTATAAATGATTTTGCCTCTGAAGCTTTGAGAACTCTTTGTTTAGCCTTCATTCCTAACAGTGGCTATACTCTAATAGCATTAGTAGGTGATAACATACATACAACAGAAGTTATAGCCAAAGAATGCAGTATACTTTAGTGATTAAGTTGTTGAGGATAGGGAAAGGAGATAGGAATGGTGATTTGTATCCTGTCTTGAGATGCTTGACTTTTCTTTTATACTCGATATGGTTTTAATTGATGGCACGATCCTTACCACTCGACAAGTATAAGTTCGTAAGCAATCTGAGGAGTATGTTTGGTGAGGTTGTTGCTGTTACTAGTGTTAGAACCAACTGTTTGATGAGCCATTTTATTCGAGGACAATTCCAAATTTTTACAGCTTATGCTTCTCTTTAATATTCATAGAATTCAGTTGAAAATATTAATATGCAAATCTCTAAAATACCTTTCATAGGCCCTTGTTACCAGCATGATAAGGTGATGGCATACCCCTAGCATGCCCAAACACTTTCATGAAAAGATAAAGTCATTTGTGCAAGGTGAAGCAAAACTCTTTTCTTTTAGGTCACAATGGAGTACCTTTAGTAGATTAGGAATTTTAAGACCTTATATTAAGGGTTATGTAATGTAGGTTTTTCTTTGAAGGCCTTGTATTAAGGGCCAAGTAACGTAGGGTTTTAAAACCAATCTTACTTAAGTAGGGAGCATCATATGCGCCTAGCTTAAGGTAGAGGACGTCCTACACATGCCACATGGCAAAACCTTTAATGGAGAGTTCTCTTACATAGGTAGTGGTCATATGTCATTATCCTATTGGAGAGGCTTTTCAAAAAATAGCTTTATATATGGCAACTCTTGAGTGGTTCGTTTTGTGAGAGTGAGGATTACCATATGTCAAGCTTTCCTTCACCAAGATAGCATTTTTAAGGTTTTGGTGCATGTTAGTAATTTAGGGTTTGGGCCATTTTGGAGACACCTTACTCTATAAATAGAGGTGTCTCCCCCATGTATTTCTCACTTTGAGAATGATAATGTTTTGATGGCAAAACTATTTTTGAGCCATGCTTCTTCTCGTAGTCACTTGCTAGAGCATCCCAAGAGGTCCCTCTAGCACTCCTTTCTCTAGAGTTGGCCTAACCTCTCTTAGAGCTCCACAAACTGTTAGTTTTGAAATAGCGAGTTTAGCCAAGAAGGGGGGGTTGAATTGGCTTTATAAAACTTTTTCCAAAGCTTAAACCTCTTTTCAATTGAATCTAATGGACTAGAAAGTTTAGATGTAAATGCAGTAGACCAATACACTTTCGGTCGATTAAAATATAAAACAACAGACTAAATTTTTCTTGACGCTATGAAACAATCGATTAAAAAGACAAATCAGTCGACTAAAATATTGGAGATTTATGTAGAATGCAAAATTCATAAATTCAACTCAAACAATAATCTTTTACATGCAAGACTTATTCCAAACAATATTTATAACAAGTATAAAGCCTAAGATTACACAAGAACACATTAAATCACACCAAAGATCAAATTGCTTGGTTTTCTTGAGTTTTTAAAGAGTTTCAAAGAGAATGAGATGAGGGAAAGAAAAATGCACAGTTGTTTTTATATTGGTTCACTCAATCACAAAGCTACATCTAGTTTACCAGGACAACCTGAGCCTGGTTTCCACTATATTCAAAAGTTTTACAAATCACACACCAAGATTACACTTTTGAACAACAAAACTCACAAATTTTTGGCTCACACAAAAATCTAAACATACACCCTACAAGAATCACACTTACAAACCTGAACTCAAATCAAGCAAACCAACCAGAGGCACAAGAACATTCAAACCTGATGGTGGTTGTCCCTAGCCAACCATACATGTGTTCTTCAAGCTACTCACAAGCCAAAATGCCTCCAAGATCAACCAAGATCTTCAAAACACAAGTTGTAGTTGTGTATTGTAGAGAGAGCTTTCCAGAGATGAATGACAAAGTTTAGTGCACAAAAACTCAGATTCGCACCTCTGCTCGCGAAAACACAGCTTATATAGTCTGGTTTAAGTGAAAACAGTGGATTGAAGTTTTTGTATAGTCAGTTGATTTCACTTAACTTAAGTGAAATCAGTCGATTGAAAAATATTTCAACTAACTGAATACATTCATACCAGAAACTATATACAATAAGCCTTTTAACCTGTTAAAACCCATTTTAACATATTAAAAGAGACACACTAAGGCACACAAGACATCCAACCTATGTCATATAGCCTACCAACAAGATATAACACTAACACATTACATTTAACATGTTATTTTCAGATTTAACACACTAAAACATAATCTTCAAATGGATCTTCATCAATCTTCATCAAACACCTATGATATTCATATACATGGCTTTATCAATTCTTTGCTTCAAGCTTACTTATGCCAACACAAACAACCTTCATCCCACAATTAAATCACCAAAACCGAGAGTCATTTTCTCTCAACACCAAGCTTCTGCGAATCCACCATCCACCATAGTCACCATTTCGTAAATTGTTAATTTTTTAAAATTTATATATTAAAAATTGTTAATTTTTTTTAAATTTTTTTTAAATCATATGTAGCATATATTGAAAATGGATGGACATTAAATTAGATATTTTTTTTATGAAGTATAACATTTAATGTTAATAAATAATAAAATATAAAATTAAATATAATAGAATAAAAGTATCTAAGATATTTTTTTTCTTTCAATTGTCTTTTGAATTTTTCACATATTATACTCATCTCTTACTCTCGCCTATTTTCTTTCTTTTTTGTTTTCGAATGTAAACGAAAGTTAAACACAAACTCACTATTTTGTCTCTCATTTCTTATGTTTTTTTTTTTTCCATTCTTGAAGAAAAAAAAAGGCTATTGAAGCATAACTTTTAACACTTGAAGAAAATGAGACATGGGATGTTGTGCCATGTCCCCCATCTATTAAACCTTTGGGCATCAAGTTTGTCTTTTCAATTAAACTTCGTTCAGATGGATCAATTGATCATCACAATGCCCGATTGGTTATGCTGGGAAATAAGTAAGAATATGGACTTTACTATGATGAGATCTTCACACTGTTAGCCAAGATGACCACTATGCGAACAATTCTAGCCATCGCTACATCTTGATCTCGGCCTTTACATCAAATGGATGTCAAAATGCATTTCTTCATGGCCTTTATTGTTAGGTTTTACAGAGGGGGTTTCACTGGGGAGAACAACACCAATGAGATCTGAGCCTAACCACATAAGACACTGACACCACTCTCAACCCAAAACCTTAAGGCAATGGGTTTATGGGCCTTGATCCTTATATGGTGCTCTACTTTCTCATTTCTGGTCAATGTGGGACTTAGACTCACACTTGTATTCCTAACAATCTCCCCCTCAAGGGTGAGTCCTTTCAACCACATTGGTACACTTCCCCTCTAGCGAAAGCTGCCCAACCCAACCACGAGTACTCCTTTTTTGCCCTTTTCTGTACCGCCGTTCTTCTTAACGGGACACGCTTACTTGGAACCCTTACCTGGGACTCTGGCCAGGAAGACTTTCGATACTAGGACCATACTGGTACTGCACTCGTCTGAGCCGGTATTAACCATCGGCTCTGATACCACTTGTTAGGTTTTACAGAGGGGGTTTCACTGGGGAGAACAACACCAATGAGATCTGAGCCTAACCACATAAGACACTGACACCACTCTCAACCCAAAACCTTAAGGCAATGGGTTTATGGGCCTTGATCCTTATATGGTGCTCTACTTTCTCATTTCTGGTCAATGTGGGACTTAGACTCACACTTGTATTCCTAACATTTATATCTCAATATTAACCACTAAATACTATTTGTAGACTAAATCGTTCTTTACATGGTTTGAAAAGTTTAGATCCACACTACTTGGTTTTTCATTGAGAGAAAGTCAATATGATCCATCATTTTTCCTACAAATTACTTATAAAGGAATTGTCATACTACTTGCTTATATGGATGACATTGTGGTGATCGGTTTTGATGAAGAGGTTGTTTTTATAATTAAACAATTGCTGCATTCAACTTTCCACATGAAAGAACTTTCGACTCAATTACTTTTTAGGTTTAGAGGTGCATTATGAACCTATAGACATATTTGTAAATCAACACAAATATATTCAAGATTTGATTGAGCTAGCAAGCCTCACCAATTCAACCCCTATTGACACCCCTATATGTAACACCCCAATTTTGGGATGTTAAGGAAAGTTAGAAAATTATCGCGTTTAACGGAAAAGAATTATCATTGAAATTATACTAATAAAAAAAACTTATATTTTAATTTAAATTACGTACTTCAAAAAATCAATTTGTCAAAAAAATTCAAATAACAATTTTGAACAAAAGAAAATTATATAGTTTTTAGTATCTAATTTAAAACAACTAAATAAATTATAAAAACTCTCGAGGCCACCTCAACCTCTCGTTAATCTACTCCATGCCAAAATTATCTGCAATATCATCTGTTCCCGTATAACACACGTTATACGATCATCGCACATACAACAAATACATAAACAAACAAATAGGGGTAAGCTAACCATAAACAATGATATATAAAAGAATTTCGTAAATAAAACATGACAAATAATATTCAATATCTCATTCACGTAACACTAAACCATTATGATCACAATCAATCCTTGGTTTGAACACACAAGCCAATAATCCAAACAATCATATCAAACCAAACATAGTATCACATTCATCTAAAATCTTTAAACATAATGATCATAATCAAGCTTTGGTTTTCTGCGGCCTTTTACCCCATGTCAACACCCAATTTCATCCAGGTGAATAAAAATTGTTTCCTAAATATCCAAAAGATAATTGGTAATAAATTGTGTTAAAAAATAATAAAATTAATTAAAAAAATTCTTTAAATTTTGTTTAAAAAAATTAAAGTACGTGTTTAAGTAATTTTTAGAAATAGGAGTCAAAAAATAAAAACTCAAAACAAAAAAATAGAAAAATAGAAAATGTTAATTAAAAAATAAAAAAATAATAAAAAATCAAATTTAATTTTAATTAAGTTAAAAATTTTAAAAATACAGTTTTAATGTAAAAGTGGAGAAACAAATTTTTATCAGAAATATATATTAAAAAATAAAATAAAAAGAAGGGGATATTTTTGTTTTGGCGAGTTTAGAAAACAATTTTCTCTTTAACTTCTTTTATTACCGTTTCATCGTTGCACATCATACATCATGGTTAATTGCCTTCAACTGCTGCTCACCATCACAACCGGTAGACAATTTTTTTTTACTATTGATAAAAAGAATTTTGGGGACAAATTCATGGGGGACGATGGAATTACATTAGGCAAGCAATACTCAATAAATGTTTTTCTGCATTGATTTTGATCCAAAGCCATTACCAACATTGTTACCATCATAGAAAGCATTTCCATTCACCTTCACCGACTTCCTTCTTCAACATCCAACACATTCATCCATTCCAATCACAAAATATCCATCATAGATTCATTAAGATCCAATTCGGTACCATCATAAATAGATTCATTCAATATTCACACAAAATTCATCACTTCCCGAAATCGTAAGGTATTGGTGATGTTTTTGATGGATAGCAACATTGTTGTGGATGGTGATGGAGGAAGAGGAATCGTAATTGGATGCTAAAGTCAGCGTTGCCATTAATGGTGAAGAAGTTTGGAGAAGAAATACTTTGGTTTTAGTCATGGAGGAAGAGGGATAGAACCTCCACGCAACAGGGACAGTGCGACAGCGTTTCGCACGGCTATGAGTGGCGAGCAACATCTATGTCGGCATCAACAGCTTGTTGAGAGTGGCCACCATCGCCGCTGGCAGCCTTCCGCAAGCATAGGTTGCGTTTTGGTTGGTGACCGCGCATGGTAGTGGTGTTTTGCGGAAAGGAAGAAGATGTCTCCCTCGTGCGTGTAAGAAAAATGTCGATGACGGTGGCCTAAATAAGTATCGAGCGGTGGCAAGCGCTGCCGTTGGTGGTGGCGCGATGATGGCGGCCGACGCCGTTGTTGGCCGCGTCGCCGCCGGTGGTCTAGGTCGCAAGTTGGGGCGGCAATGGTGTTTTGCGAGAGGGAAGAAGATGAAGAAAGGTTAGATCTCATATTAATTAACTTGTGCGTTTTGGCAAATTTAAATTTTTTCATAACGCACCATCATAATTAATTCACGCATCCCTGTTTTTTAAAGTTAGCATATTCATTTCTTCATGCACTACCATAATTAATTCGCGCACCCCTATTATGTAAGGTTGGTAGATTCATTTCTTCACGCACCTCCATAATTTAAGTTGCGTACCCCCACTTTTAATTTGGATTATGTTTATTTATTTACTTCATGCATTCTCCAATTAAATAATTCTACACCCCATACATTAAGTTTTATTTTACCTTATGTACCTTCATTTTCACTAATCACACACCCCACTCTTTTAATTTCTTTATTTTAGGCTAGGATGTGTTTACCTTGTCCACCACGTGTTTTTCTATATGCACCACATTCCCATGTGTATAGTTTTTCTAATTGCACCCACATATTTACTTATGTACTTTCACTTTCTAGTTTCAATTTTACCTTTTTCTAATTAAATCTAACATTTCAATCATATAATTTTCTCAAAATATTTTAAATTGAAATAAAAATTAAAATAATTTCCAAAAATGATAAAAATAAGAATAAATAAAAATTTAAAATTATTTTTCTATATTTTATCCTTTAGTGTCTAATCGACCGTTTGGGTTGCACGACACTTCTTTTTAAAAAAAAAAAAAATTGGTGTCTAATTGACCGCTCGTACGACACTCCTTTTCAAAAATCACATAAATGTTTTTGGTCTCTAATTGACCGCTTGCGTCACACGACACTCTTTTTCAAAAATACAAAATATAAAAAATATTTTTAGTGTTAACCCGGCCGCTCGCGTCGCATGACATTTATTTTCAAAAATGTCAAAAGACAACTTTAAAAAATTAAATATTCTAATCAAACTTTTTTTTATCAAGAACTACGTGATCCTTGATTCTCCATTGTGAATGGAGATACGTAGGAGTAGAGCAAGTCCTTGTCAGGTTCACTTCCCAAAAATCAAAAGGTTTTCCAAATCATTTTCAAATAGTTTTATAAAGAACTACGTAACCCTGATTTATTTTCCAAATCATTTTCAAATAGTTTTATAAAGAATTACGTAGCCCTGATTTCTCATTTTTAATGAGAATACGTAGGGCCAAGGTTTTAACCCTTGTCGGGTCCCTTTCACTCAAAATATATGTTTGTTCAATATTTTCTTATTTTTGGGAAAAATAAATATATAAAATAAACACATCTCTTTTGCAAATTTAATTAAAGGTACCACCTTTGGGCGGACGCTGTAGGGTGTTAATACCTTCCCTACACGTAACCGACTCCCGGACTCTAAATTTGGTTTTCGTAGACTTTATATTATTTTTATGGTTTTCCAGAATAAATTATGGTGGCAACTTCTAATATCTTTTTCCAAATTAATTTCTTTTTAGTTCGTCATCCCGTCGTGATTTAGGTTGCGACACCCCACAACAACATCTAGTTTCCTAAAAATAGATTGTTCGATGTGTCCCACTATCACAGCCAGACTGTCTCCCTTATTCCTCAAGGAATTATGAGTAAAAACATCGATGCATCGCACATCGGGTACTATACTGCAACAAGCCGAAATAAGGTGAAACATCTTTCCCCTCCCCAGTGCTTTACATAGGCGAAAGGATACAACACTCGAACCAATCCTCTACCACTGCTTCACACAGGCGAAGAGGACCCCTTTTCACTGCTTCACACAGGTGAAAGAGTCATAACTAGGTCTCTAGGTACGGAAAACCTCATACAAGAGCATTCAAGCATTGTGTACATACATCATAGAAGAACCACACGAACCATATATACATCCAACCATAAAAGAGAAAAAGAGTATAAAAGTTAAGCTTCAAACAACACAGAAAGCAAACTCAGCTTCCCCTACCTGGATTTGGTTCTTCACTAAGTGTTTCTCCCGCAGCCTCTTCTTTCCCTCTCCATGTTTCTCCCATTTCTCCAACTCTCGTTCTCTCCCTCTTAATAAACCTAAAACTAAGGGTTTTTATCCCTAACCCAAACCTAAACTCAAAAGAAAATTTGGAAAGTTAAAGATAAGTATTCTGGCTGTTTTAATTCTTCTAAAATATATGACAGCAACGTAAAAAAAAATATGGAACTGCACATGAAATGAGGAGAGAGAAATTTAATGTGGAAAAGTTTCGTGGGCCCCACCAGAAAGAAGAGAAAGAAAAACACAATTTAACCATTTCAATGCTACCTTGAGTTGAACCATTTCACTTTTGCACAACAACACACACACCGACCACCAAGCCAATTGCTTTCTCATAACATAGCGTACATTATAAATTCATAAACACATGTACTCAATATTAAATATAATATTAATAATTAAAATAAATACAACAATAACTTAAATCACTCAAATAATTATTCAATATGTAATACTTCTAGAAAATAATTAATTTAAATAACTCAACTATGTTAATCAAGCCATCAAATCTATTTTCATGTGCTTCTCTTTATTCTAATTTTTCCCGGGTCTTACACTATGGAAGTTAATGTAAAATATAGACGAGATGAAAGTGACCTTCTTGAAGATCCTACCTTTTAACGCAAGCTAGTTAGTAGTCTTATATACCTAACCATCACTCACCTAGTTATTTCTTTTGTTGTCCACGCAATAAATAAGTTCATGCAATCTCCTAGTCATTTCCACCTTTCAGTAGTGCAACACATAATACGTTACCTCCTTGGCATTTCTAATTGTGGTTTATCTTTTCAAACGAGTTCATCTCTCAAACTACAAGCATACGATGATGTTGATTGGGCTGGATGTCGAGATACGAGGAGATATACTTCTAGTTGGTGTATGTTTGTGGGAAATCTTTGATTCCCTGCAAATGTAAGAAACAAGATCAAGTCTTTCAGTCATCTATTGAAGTCGAATATTGTACAATGTTCGCTGCACAATCTGAAATGATTTCGTGGTCTTCTAACAGAGCTTGGATTCTCTCAATCATAACCTACTCCATTACATGCTGACAACATAAGTGCCATAAAAATTGCAACAAATCTAGTTTACCATGAACACATAAAGCACATAGAGGTTGACTGTCACTCAATCAAGGAAGCATATGATCATAGAATTATCACTCTTCCTCGTGTTTGAACTTTTAATCATATTGCAAACTTATTAACCAAATCATTGGAAAAATATATGGTGATCAAATCCAACAAATTGATAACATATGATAGCTGGACATTTAAAGTCAGCAAAGTCTATGTGATTGTAATTGTAGTTTTGTATTGTAATTGTTATTCTCTTTTATTAGGATATCCACTTATAGAATAAATGCATATATATATATATATATATATATATATATATATATATATATATATATATATATATATATAT
>Ga0209589_1002110_pt1 | contig 33987 bp, 19 predicted proteins | sample CowpeawhiteBW_FD_187525 | JGI IMG/M metagenome (GOLD analysis project Ga0209589, IMG submission 187525) | Root nodule microbial communities of legume samples collected from California USA - Cow pea white BW (SPAdes) (version 2) | ecosystem: Host-associated > Plants > Roots > Nodule | place: USA...
GAAAACGTAAAAAAAAAAAAAAAAATCAACGACACCGGTGTCGTAACCGGTGCCATGACTCCTCACTAACACAACAACATCGGTGCCAACCCCAACACCACAACACGTGCCATGACTCCTCACTCACCACCCCAACACCGGCTGTCCGTAATCGTTTTGAATCCATACAATGGAACACAGTACCATTCATGAATCCGCGCTCCCTAATTCGTTTCAACAGTATCATCCTCGCAAACGAACATGCCCTAAGGCAATGGGTTTATGGGTCTTTATTCTTATATAGTGCTCTACTTTCTCATTTCTGATCAATGTGGGACTTAGACTCACACTTATATTCCTAATATTATCCACATGTGATGATCATATGTTATATGTGAGTAGACGATAGTATAAATGAGAGACATAAGGAATGAGAAATAGTCCTAAAGGAATATAGATAATGAAAACTAGTTATGTTAGTTGATATTGTGTTGCATAAAGTTCATTTTTTTGGCTTGAGTATTATGTTTTTGAAAACTTTATTATGTAAAGTATTGAGTGATAATATATTACACGGGACATACTTATGCAGTTTTTTATGCACAATACCAATTGTGAAATACTTTTATTAGTAGAGGAATTTTTTACTAATACGGGATTGTGAATACTTATTAATATCAACTGGTGAATCACAAGTGTTTTCACCTTTTTGTGATAATAAAAATTAATAAATTTATTATTATTTTTGTTATTATTATTACATTTATAAAATTAGGTATAAATATTTTTTATAATTCATTGTTAATAACTTTTATTTATTTTATAGGTAATTTTATAATTAAAAAAATGGTTTAGGTAAAAACCGGTCAAATAATTTTTTTAATGAAATAATCACTTGAAAAATAATTTTGATAAAATAATTATTTAAATTTAATTTTTTATTTAAAGGATAAAATTGAAAAACAAATGTAAAAAATTGTGTATAACAGTTGTATGATAAAAGTAATGAAAATATTAAATTTTAAAAACCTTAGAGATATTATTTTCATATTACAAAATAAATAAACAAATAAGAAATAAGAGTAACATTGAATTTCTAATCTTAGTTTGAAACGAATATTACTTGTACTTGCTTCATACAATAAAACATCCAATATTCAAAAGTTATCCATTTACACCCACCACTAGTGATGAAAAGCAGTGCAGAAAGGGACTTGAGGCAAAATTAGAGGAAAAAATTCAATTGAATCTACTGAATTGAAATCATATATTACTTTTGGAATAAACTTTCTTGAATGCATCAATACTTATAATAAACAAAGATTGATTTTTATAAGGGTCTTATAATTGTTTGTTAGTGTATATATTTTATTGCGAAATTTACTTTTATCTATATAAATTATTTTGTTATTTTATGCTTTAAAATTTATAATTACTTTTAAAAATTTATTAACTACCTATAATAAAATTATGAAAAATGTTTATTTTATATTTATTTTTTAAAATAATTATGATAAAAAATTATTTCTTTTTACCATTATAATAAAGAAAAATAGTGGATACATATTCTCACTAGTCATCCATAAATCTAATAGCACCTGAAAAAATTTCCGGAAAACCCTTATTAAACATTTCAGAATAAATTTTAAACTATTTTAAAATGTTTAATTCTATAATAATAAATCTTATTATGGGTGGTTCACCTTAAACAATCTATAGTATTTAAAAATTAATTTCAAATTATGAAAAACTGTTCCAAATTTCTTACTTTAGAATAATTTTTCTGAAATATTTGGAGTATTTATAATTCAAAAGCTTTTTTATGCATTCGGGTCATATTTTATGGGAAAAAAACCGTAAGTATTTTTTTAAGGCAGTTTTCTTCATCCCATACTGTAACAGAGAGGTGTGCAAATAGAGAAATCCCTCTAAAGAAAATATTAAAACTGGTAAATGAAAATAGCAGTGAGAATGAATTGTTAAAAATTTCAAAATGAGCCATTACTTGGAATCATATCAGGCCATTTCTTCTTGCACCCCATATTTTCATTCTGCACCTTCAAAAGCTTTGGAATTTACAAATTCACATTTTTGGAATTAAATTCAGTGTTGGTATATATTTGTAGAAGTTGTGTTGTGCTTGGTGGTCGTTGCTTGTGCTTCGAAAATTTCCGAGAATCGTGTTCTTTAATTTAAGATTTTCGGTTTTAGTTTTAGACTGTGTAATATAGACTTTATAAATTATACAATTCAAAATGTTAAATATTAATATTTTTGTATTCAGAAATATAATATATATATATATATATATATATATATATATATATAATACAAATTTGTATTTAGAATTATATAATTAATAATATAAGTATAGATTATTCACAGTATAGAGTTATATTACGAATTACATATTTAAGAAAGTACATCTTTATTTTGAATTATGAAGATAGGGATAAACTGATCATTTCACCACCCAATGTGGGTGCATATTAAAATCATGGGGGTGCAGAAAGAAACATACATCAAATCAATTTAATGTCATTCTAACCTAAAACTAACCCAAATCGTTATGCATTTCATTCTAGGATGTATGTACTTTTTATATTGTAAAATATCCATTTCATATGACACATTCTCAAATGATCATTCAAATGGGAACTATAAGAAATTCGGTAGATAAGAAAAAAGTTAACATTTGTTTTAGCATTATAATTAAAACTCATGAAATCTTACTAATTTAGAATTAACAGCCAAGAAATGCGTAAGAAAGGGAGAGTTAGAAATAGGTGGCATTTAATTTGTATTAACATGTGACAGCGACACCTCGAAAATGGTTTCTTCACTAACTAAAAGAGGAAAACAGTGAAAACTGGAAGAGTAATTTTGGCCATTTATGCGATGTTGCTGGTTTGATCCATTCTAAAGCTGAGAGAATTGTTTGTTTCACTACTTCAACCATGTCAAGTTAAAACCGAAAGGCCAAGGTGTGTCACAGTAATACGTGACTAATCACATTGTTAATAATTTAAGGATATAATAAACCACATTATTATACACGAACCTTAACCTTTGAACAATATAATAATAATATTATGTTCCTTGGTCCAAATGCCGGCAGGCACAGCTACTTCAAACTTTGTACAACTTGTATATCGATCATGTATGTACACACGCAAAATAGTCTTCTCTGAACTTTCCTCCTCTTCTCGTTGGAACCTTTCTTCCCTACATGGCTTGAACATGTTGCCACATTCCTCGTGTCCATCTCAGACGCTTCTTCTTTCATCAAAACTCAAGTCAAAGCCTATTGTCAAATAGTTTTTGTTTCACCGGAATTTGATTTGTTGTGCCAACCAACGAACACGTGCTAACTTTTCTCTCTGCACTACCATCACCTCCATAACCCCATCTGTCACTTCCCACCTGGAAAATTTGCAGTGTGGTTGAAGGAAAGAAGGGAAAGAGGAACTAAAGTCAAAGGTGTGATAAATTTGGAAAATTTTAATCTGGGGTGATCATGATCAGGGTTATTTATGCTTAGATTCTTGTTCCCTTTTAGATGTTGACTTGGTATATGTGATTGTTTATTGAGTCATATTCAAAGTGGTGGGTCAAGGTTGTTGGGCATATGCACTTTTCTGCAGTTTGCTTAGTTGGTCAACTTATTACGTGCACAAATGTATATTTCTTGATGGGATATTCAGTAGTGTATGACAGAAGCACTTGATTCAAAAGGATAGTAGAAATGCTAAAGGTTTTTTCTTCATCATTTTCCGTGAGGGATTCCTCATTCATGTCATGTACTCGTTAATTTTTTATTTAGAAATACAGGTTGAGGCTAAAATTTTAGATTTAGTGTACCCAAATGATGGCTTATGCTGAATATTGACTTCACCATTATAGGCTCTTTGCTTTATATTCGTTGTTTTTCCTGCTATTGTTTGGTTGTAACATGAAATCTTGACTATTCTTGTACTTTCTAACTGTAAACAGATTATGGATTTGGTTCCTTATATTTTAATTTGTGTTGCTTCTGATAAAATTCCATTTAAGCTTTCTCTGATGTGAGTGCACCTGACAGATGGCAGGGAACTTCAGATTCACAATGGATCAGAAGGACATTGTTAGATTCTTGACTACAACTATAGATAGTTTCATTCAAGATAGGTTAATCAACAAAGAGCAAAGAGCCCAGCACAAAGAACAGTGTGCAGAGAGGTTAGCTGCTGAAGAAGGAAGTTGTGATAAGGACAGTGAGGTGGAATACTCTGATCAAGCAGTATTAGCAAATCTGGATTGGGGTATTGAAGCCCTTGAAGAAGCTATCAATACATATAACATGGAAACTAAGCTTGCTAGGCTAGATTATGCTGAGAAGATGCTGCAAGTGTGTGCAATGTTGAATCCTAAGCAAAAGACTGCTGGAGTGCCAAACTACTATCTCTCAGCTTGGGCACATCTAAATCTATCCTATTTATGGAAGTTGAGGAACAGCATTCAAAATTGCCTTCACCATGCTCTTGAGATGTTCATTGTTGACCCCTTTTTTTCGCGGATTGATTTTGCTCCTGAACTCTGGAAGAACCTGTTTCTTCCACACATGAGCTCAATTGTGGGTTGGTATTCTGAGGAGAGGCATAGGCTAATGATGGAAGTGATACCAGACTCTAGTGATTTGTCCTTTACAGCTGATTTTGATAGGTTTTTCAATGAGTCTTTGGTATTTTCTATGAGGCCACATCAGTTAGACAAATTGCAAAAGCTGGAGCAGCTTTATGCAGAATCATTGGATGAAAACACACGGCTATACGCAAAATATTATAAAGATTGCATGAATTCTGATTCCACTTCAGGCAAGAAGGCAGCTCCTATGTTGCCTATTGCTGAGCCACCAAGGACTCCTTTGCATGAGTTGAGTCGGTCTGTTCCTGATTTTGTAAAATTTGGCCCTATTTTGCCCAAGAGTGCAGGGTTCTCTTTGACAACAAGATCTAAAGATGGTGTAAATGAAACAATCAGGTTCAGTTTTAATTTCTTTGAATCTGTGTTCATGTGTCTGTTTCTTTTACATTTCAGCTAAAGAAAATTATACTTACAGTTTATATCATTTGAGCCTCATGAAATTTTTTCTTTCTGGATGTTGAATTTCAGCACAGAGAATTCAACTTCCAGCCAATCAAAGGTGGAGAAATCATCCATATGGGCAGCTAAGGTATCCACAGATATATATTTATATGCATATGCTAGCTGCTAATAATATAGTTATTGTCTATAGATATAAATTTTGGAGTAACATTGTGCATATAGGCCTTATGATAAATTATCACATGCAGGAAAGTATCATTGAGGAGAATGAGAATGAAGATGATTCAGATTCTGAGCTTGATGATGGTTCAGTGGATTCAGATAGAAGAAACACTATGTTATCACCAGGAATGAAGATGGTGAAGGATGAGGATATTGAGCCAAAAGCGCCTCTATCAAACCATAAGAGTAAGATTCATTCTCCTGATATCTTCTCTCCCTTGGATTCCCCAAAAGCAGGTCCAAATAGTTCGTCAACAAATCCTGATACAAACAATAAGAGAGAACCCAAGTATCTTCGCTTATTGTCTACTCGTTTGAGGGACTCAACTACTTCTGACTCTTTATCATCATCATCTCTGGAAATGAGCACTGATCATATGTTCAACTCTGACAAAGAAATAAGGGTATACACTAGAATACTAAATTTCCCTTGTTATTTGGTACTTGTTTGCTCAAATATGTAACGGTTCTCTGAAATATAGGGCTTGAAGAATATTAATAGGAAAAATAGTAACCAAACACCAAGTATGAATCATGACAGTGGGAATAGCCTAGGACTAAATGACAGGTAATCACCATTTTTTGCATTTATGATATATTCTATGATGCTCTTGTGCTAATGTCTGGTTTTGTGTCGAGTAAAAACATGATTTCACTCCCATTGTTGAAATGTCTGAGTTTGCAGTTCCCTTGGTGAAAGTGACGAGGAAAATCAAAGCTTCACTACGTTGCCCAAGTTAGAGAAGGTGGCGATTGGATCAAAACCACCAAAAGATTTTGTTTGCCCAATCACAGGTCAGATATTTTGTGATCCTGTGACCCTTGAAACAGGCCAGACTTATGAAAGAAAAGCAATTCAAGAATGGCTCAGAACAGGTAACACGACATGCCCCATCACGCGACAGCCTCTGTCTGCAAATATATTGCCCAAAACAAACTATGTTTTGAAGAGATTGATAACGTCATGGAAAGAACAGAATCCCGAACTGGCGCATGAACTCTCGAATTCTAACACTCCAAGGGGTTCTTCATGTTCTCCATCTGCAAAAGACTTTCAAATGCTCTCCGTTACACAAAGAGCAACTGATTCACCAGGACTAAAGAACAAAGAAAATTATACAAGACAAAGGAGCAACAGATTTATGCGAGTTTCTGTTGCAACATCTCCAACTAGTGTGCTATCTCAAGCTGCAGTTGAAACAATTTTGAATTCCTTGAAACCTTACGTTTCGAGTCTTTCTACGTCAGAAAACTTGCAAGAATGTGAAGAAGCTGTAATGGAAATAGCAAGATTATGGAAAGATTCAAAGACAGATCCTCATATTCATGGTTATTTATCAAAGCCAGCAATCATAAGTGGTTTGGTGGAAATACTTTCAGCTTCTATGAGTAGAGAGGTTTTGAGAACATCAATTTATATACTTTCTGAGCTGATATTCTTAGATGAAAGTGTTGGAGAAACACTAAACAGTGTTGATTCTGATTTTGATTGCTTGGCCGCTCTGCTTAAGAACGGTTTAGCTGAGGCTGCTCTTCTTATTTACCAACTAAGGCCAGTTTTTGCACAGCTTTTGGCGCATGAGCTTGTACCATCTCTTGTGCAAGTAATTCAGAACGAAAATGAGCCTTCAGAGGATTTTCAGCTAGTTATAGACCCTAAAGATGCTGCCATAGCAATACTTGAGCAAATTTTAATAGGAGGGGATGAATATAGCAGGTCCCTTAATGCTTTGAGTGTTGTTTCCGAAAATGGAATTCCATCCTTAGCAAAGTATCTAGAGAGGATGGAGGGAAGGAGGTCTGTTGTTTCCATACTTTTGTGTTGTATGCAAGCTGAAAAGGGTTGCAAGAGTTTGATAGCCAACAGAATTGAATTGTCTCCTGTTCTTGAATTATTTCACGCTGGAAATGATAGTGTGCGAGGCATCTGCGTGGAGTTTCTCTCAGAACTGGTTCAATTGAATAGGTGAGGTAGAAGCTTGTTTATCACGAGCCAAGTCTTATTTTCTATTTAGCATGCATGATTGAATTAGACTTAATGTTCACTTCTTAACATAATCTATTATTTTTTGCGGCATTACAGAAGGACAGTCTGCAACCAGATATTACAGACAATCAAGGATGAAGGAGCATTTAGTACAATGCATACGTTTCTTGTATATCTTCAGATGGCTCCAATGGAGCATCAACTTGCTGTTGCTAGTCTTCTTCTTCAGATTGATCTTCTGGTTAGCCTTTTGAGATTAATTCTTGTTACTAAGAAGTGATTCCCCTGTTTCCTTACTATATTTATTTTTCTGTCAAATCTTCAGGTTGAGCCGCGGAAAATGAGCATTTACAGAGAAGAAGCGATAGAGATACTTATAGAAGCACTTTGGCAAAAGGATTTCTCAAATACTCAAATGAAGGCTTTGGATGCTTTACTGTTTCTTATTGGACAAGTAACCACCTCTGGAAAGTCATACACTGAAGCTTGGTTGCTCAAGATTGCAGGATTTGATCAACCTTACAATGCTTTACTTAAGGCTGAGCAGTTGGGACAGTATGACAATGATTCAGTGGAAACAATGGTTTGGAGCTACGTGGCATTGATTGATGTTTGGGTTTTATTGATAATTGATTTCTCTCCATCTAAACAGATTTTTATTGTGTAGGAGGATGAAAAAAATGCTATGAATACTTGGCAGAAAAGGGTGGCTTTTGTACTTTGCAACCATGAAAATGGTTCAATATTTCAAGCTTTGGAAGAATGCTTAAGGAGTAATTCTTTAAAGATGGCAAAATCTTGCCTTGTTCTTGTGGCTTGGCTCACACACATGCTCTCTACTCTTCCTGATACGGGCATAAAGGATGTTGCTCGCAAATCCTTGCTTGATGAACTTATAAATATCCTGCAATCATCTAAGAACCTAGAGGAGATGATATTGGCTAGCCTAGCCTTGAAAACTTTCCTTAGTGATCCAAGTAGGTTTATTTAGTATCAGCCATAGACATTATATATTAGTTCTATTTATACAAAGGATTACTAAATGGAAACGGTCAATGTTTCAGTTACACAAGAAGCACTTAGAGCTTATGCTAAAAGAATCTACAGAACCATGAGGAAGCTGAAGAGATATTCAACAGTAGCAGTTGATATTATGAAGGCCTTACTAAACTTAAACTCTGTTGATGTGGTGAGTAGAATGGTAATCTGGAATATAGTTCAGTTCAGTTCATTTAGTATATCTGTTTAGAGAAATAACTAATTTAATTCTCTATTTTACAGACAGAGTTGTGGAGTTGTAAGGAAGTTGTTGAGTTAGATTTGAGTTCAAATGGAGAGGTCCTTTCTTTGCATTACATGAATGGTCAGGTCTTGAGTGGACACTCTGATGGAACTATCAAGGTAGATTGTCGTAACAGTTAAAAACAGTGTGGTTGTGTTGCTATGTCTCACTATTTGTCTTAACAGTGCCACTTGGTATCATCTTACTAGGTATGGGATGCAAGAAAGAGAATACCAAGAGTGATTCAAGAAACTCGTGAGCACACAAAAGCTGTAACATCGCTATGTTCTTCAGATGATAGACTATACAGTGGTTCCTTAGACAAAACCATTCGGGTAATCTATCTTTCTATCACAAGAAAAATTGCTCTGATATTTGGTTACCCTAGCTTAGTTATAGTATAGAATATGCACCACCACTGAATGATGCTGCTGATGTACAGGTTTGGACAATGAAACCAGATGAGATTAAATGTATAGATGTTCATGACGTAAAAGAGCCGGTGTATGAGCTAACAGCCAATGCCACATTGGCATGTTATGTATCTCAAGGAAGTGGAGTTAAGGCAAGCCTAATGATATGTTTCTTGAATAGCTCAAATTGAAATGTAGTTTCTTCACAAGATAAATTTTTAAAAATTTGAGATGTTACAGGTTTTCAAGTGGTCAGAGTCTCCAAAGCTCATCAATTTCAACAAATATGTGAAATGCCTAGCTGTTGCTGGGGACAAACTGTATTGTGGCTGCTCTGGTTACAGCATCCAGGTACGAATCTTCTTACAAAACTTCACATTCTAGTAGTGTCTTTACCTGAAACAAACCAACCAACAAAGAAAGCTTAAGCATTTAAAAAATTTTAGGGCATAAAAACTCAGTAGCATATACACTCAACTAAGTAAAGGCAAAAAGTATCCTTCCTCAAGATGTTCATCAAATAATGTCCACAATTATGTGTATAAATGATAATATCTCAGTAGCATTGACATCAATGTTCTGTTTTCTTATATAAAGCACGCCACTTTGGGTACATGAAAAAAACTTCTCTAGAATCTATTTCCCATCTTAAACATTGTGGGGGTGAATAATGGCAGGAGGTTGACTTGTCCAAGAATACATCAAACTCATTCTTCTCTGGAACAAGAAAGTTGTTGGGAAAACAAACCATATACTCCCTTCGAGTTCATGATGATCTCCTCTTTGCTTGTGGTTCTTCAGTTGATGCAACTGCAGGAAAGGTAAATGCTAATTCTATACTTCTGTGACACCAAAGTTGTGTTGTGTTGTGGCCATTCATTATAGACATGCACCCTTGTTTGCTGCACTTACTTTTCCATCAATTGATGTCAGATATTTTCACTTTCCTCCAAAACGGTTGTGGGAACACTCTCAACTGGACTTGACATCCATCGCGTAGCCATTAACAGTGACTTCATATTTGCTGGTACAAAATTTGGCACCATTGAGGTTTGGCTCAAAGATAAGCTAACCCGGGTTGCTTCAATCAAAATGGCTGGTGGTCACACAAAGATCACATCTTTAGTATCAGATGCAGATGGTATGATGCTTTTTGTTGGTTCTTCTGATGGCAAGATCCAGGTTAGACCATGATTGACAATAGTGAGATATCTTAAAAATAAAGTTGAATTATGTTTTTAGTTTCTAAATTAAGACGTGAAATTAAAATTTATTTTTATTTCAAATTTTGGTATATTTTCATCCTAAACTTAAAATAAATGGGGAAATATGTGTTAAATAGGATTTGAGCACAATTTATCGAACAGCTCATATGCTAGATCACCGTTTAACACCTAAAATAAGTTAACATCCTTGTATTAAATAAATATATTCATTCGTTTTGTAAATAACTAAAATGTATCGAAATTTGAAATCGGACAAATCTCAATTTTATGTGTGATTTTAGGGACTAAAACCAGATTTAACTATAACTTGCTTCTTTTCCACTAACCTTTTCCCTTCATGGAATCTTGCTGCAGGTTTGGGCTTTGGATTAAGCAGAGTCAATGAACAAGTATAATATCCATTTTTCCTCATGTAAATCAATTGTTGATGAGTTTTTCCTAGTTGGGATCCTAACAGATTTGATAGGTTCGCTAGTTAAAGAAAGTTTTTGTTAGATTATATCATCCTAATAAGATGTTCTACATCTATGTCCATGTACAAATATTGAATTGAATCACAGTAAGTAAAACATCACCTTGCACAACACGAGCATCTCTTAGTTGTTAATACAACTATGAAACGAAAATGAGACATTTCTGAAATAAAAGTTTAATGGAAGATCTATGCTGTGGGGTTGTAAATAGAGGTTTAGGTTACTGCTTCGTTTTTTTTAAGTGGGTTGTCATTATTTTGTTTTGGTTCTTTTATCTAATATTTCATATTGTATTTTTTTGGACATTTATTTTTCTGATTTTCATTTTTCTATTTTCTGAGTTCTTTACCTTATATAATTCGATCATATTTTAAACAGCATACTTGACTACTCAAAATTTATAAAATAAAACAGTGAATTCAAGTCCACCAATTTATATTTCATTCGAATGGATTTTAGTATAAACAATAAAATATTAGAAAAAGAAAAAGTTCTTCAATGATAACTCCGTTAAAAAAATTATTTCTAAATACTAAAGTCTATCGTATTTATATTAAATATTATATTTAAGGCGTTAAAATAAATGTTAAAAAAATGAGTTCATTTGATTTCGGTTTGAATTATATTTACAAATCTCAAACCATCTTCTATATTTTGTGAAATATTGTTTCAAAATGTTTATAATTTTTTCTTAACAAATTTTATCTCAAACTTTAGTTTAACTCTTTAACTCAAAAAAAAAAAAAAAAGTAAAAAGACTAGTTGCTGGATTTGGTTTATGAAACTATGACAATCTAGATAAAAAATTTGATTTACTTTTAAAAGCACAAATTAATCTATAACCTTTACGAGTCAAGTTAATTCTTAAAAAAAAAACAATTCAGTATCAACTAAACTTTAAACACTACATTCTAATGAAAACAATTCTTCAACGGAACACAATAGAAAAAATAACTATGGAGCTTCTTATTTATTCAATAACAATTTTATAAATTAACCTAAATTTTATAATTTTTAAAACATTGAAATAGTTTGAATTATTTTCATTTTCTATTAATTCATTTTTTTTAAATTTTATTAAGATAATATAATTAAATCTTATTTTTTCATTTAAATAAAATATTTCTATACTATTAAATATAAAAAATACTTAAATATTAAATAATGTTAATAGTTTAATATTATTAATCTTAATAATTTTGTAGTTAATATTAATTACGGTTATTTTTTAATCAAAATTTATTACTATTTTTTAATTAATATTGAAAAAAAATTGATTGACGCAAGGAAGTTAATTAAGCAACTCCAATCAGATGACTTCCTATTTCTCATCTTGTGGTTGTATTTTTCTTTTCAATCAAACCACGGTCTAACATTTCATCTCTTAACACATTTCTCCACTCAAACTTCTGAAGATGAAATGAAATTTTGAATACCTCGATTACTGACTCTGAAAGTTCATGTAAAACCTTCATTTTATCTTCCAAAGTTTCAAGATTGAATGAAGATTAAAAGAAATAACTCATAAGAAGCTGGTTCAGCATAACACATAGGTAATATAATTTAATCCTCTGTTATAATAGAGGCTTCTAATTTATTCCAAAAAATTATACACTAAGCTAAAAGTTGAAAAGAGTGGATTCTGTGACTAGTGTGAATTTATTATGTATGAATGAATCGCAATATAAATCAAAATACCATATCAGAAAGAAGAGAGACCTGCAAATTTTCTAAACTTCTCATAGGTAACCCAGAACACAAATTGCCATGGGCCAAGCCTTGCCCAAGTGGGGAAAAATCCTTTCCACAATGCTCTTATTCCTTCAACTTTTACTGTCTTTACCAAGCAATCATAAGAGCTATTATATAAAACTTTCCCTTCCTTTTGGGCTGCTTGATTCATCATTCTAGTCTTCACAACATCAGCTGGACAACTTAAAGAAGTTGCTGCTAAACCTGACATGATGGAAGCTAATGTGTGGGCATAAACATTATCATCAGCTATCCTACTTCTAATTACAAATTGTTTAGCATGGTCATAACAGCCAAGTTCCCCCATGTTCACTAGGAAGGCTCTTTGGATATTAGGAAAAACACCCTTCCACAGTCCTCGAAACCCTTCAGCTCCAACAATTTTGTTCAGAGCATCAAATGGCCCCGAATACCGAGGTTGAAGACCTTGCTTCATCCTTTGGCCATCAGCTTGCATCCTCACCTTGACAAGATCGGCAGGGCTGGCTATAATCTATAACAATGAGAGCAGCAGACACCAGAACATTGTAATTTTGAAACAAAAAGTAGCATTAAAGGTAAGTAGTTAACTAAACCATGTCGCTAAAACAAGTACTATTCTCAAACTTTACCATGTTACTGATGTTGGATAATGATGGATCTTTCAAGAGAGGATCACTGGAAAAATACAACGCAGACATAAGACCAACCCACATATAATGGAATGATATCATTTATGGGTCTTCATGGTGCTCAATTTTCTCATTTTTACTTAATATGAAACTTAGACTTACACTTGCATTTCGAAGAGATAATATCATTGTAAAATCATAGTTTATCAACAAGAACAATGATGAAATACACAACATATTCCAGACCAAACAGTTCTCACCTGAGCAATGACACCGGAGGTTCCACCGACCGCAGCCTTGCTAATAACAGAGAATGAACCATTATCAGCAGAAACCACACTTCTCAGATGCTCATACCCAACAATTCGAATAGGAGTGTAGAACATGTGTCTAATAATTGCTGGAGACAGGCCACTATAAAGGCCTACAACACCTTGTTCACGAACAATGGCCAAACCTATTCGATATGCACCAGTGGGACGCTTCGATGAAAGTGATTCGCCATGCAGTTGAAGTCTTGTTTTGATCAAGTCTATGGGGAAAGTCGTGGTCTCAGCCACCATAGCTGAGAACGATGCTAGTAAGACCTTTGCTTGAGCAGTATCAACTCCACCATGTTCATGGCCTGGTTTCATTTGGGTACATTCAAGAAAGACCTAACTCACCACAAGGCGGTTCAAGAAACCAGTGACTGTTATTACAAACGAAACCTTTTCACTGCAATGTTTCTTCCTACACACCAAGAAGTGCTATACCTATCAAAAACCCAATCAACAACAAAAATTCACATTGCATTGTCACAACATATAAAACAATTGTTTTTCCTTCCCCTAGTATTCTCCTTTAGCACAATCTTATCAAACATGAAAACCACTTTCGCAAGAATTCTAACCTTAGTTCAACACATATCCTACCTAAACCCTAAACCAAAGAAGAAAAAGAACTTATTGGTAATTCTGTTGATGGCCATGGTCAATATGGGGCTAGCAAGAACTATGAAGCCGTGAAATTGTTATCGATTCAGATCTATGAACTAAGAAAGTGAACATTGTCGAGAAAATTTGTGCATCCTCATCGAGTGTAGTGAGAGATACAGAAAGCTTCTGTTTTCTTTTGGGTTTCATCCTTCAAAGGATATTACTAGAAATAACAATGCGATCAAGGTAAGGCTTTTGTATCAATGACCAAAACACAGAACAAACATATCTAACGTACCTATTCATCAGGCATCCATGGTTAGATTCTAATTTTCCTCAGCCATTCGGAGCAGTCGATGATGAAACGGTTCTGTTCTATCAGCACCCAGAAAAACCCATAGGTAAATTGAAAGAAAATTCACGTACATGTAATAATAACTTATACATCTATACGTATTTATACCCTTATACATCTACACATGTACCATACAAATATTATTTGATTCTTAGCTTCTTAAACAACAATGAATATTAAGAGATTTAACATATGCAATTTTTTTTTTTTTGTTTCAGTCTTAATTTATTATAGAAAAATGCATACATATGGAAGTGGGATTTGGATCTTTATATTAATACAAATATTTTAATAGCAATTAACATCCTTAAATAAAATTACATGAAGCTAGTAAATTTTTTTTCTTCTTTCTTCCATGAACATGAATAAAAACACAAATAGGCAATATTAAAAATTTGTCATCATTATTTTTATGGATTATGCACAAGTAATTAGTGTTTATAGGAAAAGAAAACTCAAAATATATATATGAAAAATAAACATGAATAAAAAAAGAATGATATGAAAATATTAGCATGAAAAGTTAATTATATTTTTTTCCTTAATTTAATTATTATGTATTATATATATATATATTAGAATATTTATCTATTTATTATACATAGTAATTATTTAATCATTTATTTTCTTTTTGGATTTACGATGTATTTTATTTTTTATTAATGTGTATTGTATATACCTTTTCTTCTGTTTCTCTGTCTACACTTAAAACCCTACTTTGCACTCTGCATTTTTTCTCCCTCGCTCTCGCATTCCCCAATCACTGCCATGGCGACCGAAGAGAAAAAGAAGGGATACGAAGGGGGAGCAGGAGCAGGAGGCAAGTTTCGCAAACGCCCCTTCCGTGGCAGGACCCAAACGACGCCGTACGATCGCCCCCCAACCTCACTCAGAAACCCTAACAGGAACAGCAACAACAACAATGGTTGGTTCTCCAAGCTTCTGGATCCCGCTCAGAGGTTAATCACTTACAGCGCTCACTCTCTCTTCTCCTCCCTTTTCCGCAAGCGCCTTCCTCCTCCTCCTCCTCCTCCAGGTTCCCGCCATTTATTTTTGGTTGTTGGGGTTTATTGGAAGCTTCACTTGTCGGGATTATGATAATTAATTGTAAATTTGTCGTTTTCGTTAGTGCTTCATATGTAGAGCACAATGCTGGAGTTAGATCGTTTAACTAATATTCTTGTTATTTAGATGGAATGCTCTGTGAGCCAATTGAGATTTTTTTTTTTATTCGTGTTAAGTGTTGTTCTTTGCTTATTTGAGAACAAATTACCATTGACATGCATGTTATGGATTTTGTTATGTGGGCGCAGAGACGGAACAGGAAGTGAAGAACAATAGTCAGGAAGAGGCTGTCGTTGTAAGTATACATATTTCCTGTTATAGTACCCTTTGTATTGCTTGGAGATTTATATCTTGTTGGGTGTCATTTTTTATATTTTATGTGAACAAAAATGTTATGGGTTGATTGATTCATAGTTTGATTCAGATACAATTCCTAATTTCTTTTGCAATAAAGCATTCAAATAGATGCTTACACCTCTATTTTTCCCCATTCTTATCTTCAAGTGTGTTCAATTGTTGTGGGGTTAGGGCTTTTATTTTAAGAACCAGAATATGCCTCTTTTAGCTTGTTCATATTATGTTATAATCCAGGATTTGCGTAGTTAGGAGGATGGTAACAAATTAGGGCCCCTGTTAACGTTTCTTGTGTGATGTTCTCAAAGTTGTGGTTGTCAATGACATGTGGTATATTCCTTGGACATAAGGGCATATGATTGGTGGCATCACTTGTAGGCTAGAGCTTGCAAACCTTTTTCCTGAAAAATTGATTTGTCCAGCTTAGACCAAGTACCATGGTGATGAAGGGAAATGCTAGCTGACATTTAAGTAATATACACCTTGCTTTTCAAGGAGTCAATTTCTCGATTGTTTTAAACTTAAAAAATGTAATTTTGCAAACCACTGGTTTTAGAGGTTTTGCCAGAAGCTATTATTTTTAGTTTATGTGAAACCAAAACACTATTTATTATTTTTCTTTCAAAAACACTCAATTAATACAGCTTTTTAAATATACCTTCTAACTGTTAATTTTTTTTTTCCTTTAGAGAAAGCTGAAACAAATGAACATTAAGCTACTCATGTATTATTCCAGTAAATTGAATGATTTTGCAGTATATCTGATTTTTATTCTTGTAATACTTTTTTCCAAAGAGATTAAGGGAATTTGACTCGTATATATTTGGAATGATAGAAGTTGAAATCTGACAATGATGCTTTGAACTTATTATATATAGAATGTCTAAAAAGTTTGAATTATTGATAGATTTGTGCTCTTGAGAAAATGCTGCTTAATTTTGTTTGAACTAAGCTGCAGGAAAATATATTTTTCCCTTTTGTAAATTTCTTCCATTCTTTAGTCTGCACTACTCAACATCTCTCCTTTAACATATACTACTATATAGTATCTATAGCTTAGGCAAGTTACACAGGGTAGTTATTAAAAGCTTTAAAGCATTATTTTTGGATTGCTAAAAATTAATTTGTATGCCGTGATATGATTACTAGTAATCATAAATTTTTTACTAGATGGGTAATTTATTATATTCACTACCAGTTCCTGTACTGTTTCTTTTATTTGGGGGTAGCACCTTTGTTATGTGATTGACTCAATCTGTTACCGGTGATTTCTATGCTTGATACCCTCCTGATATTTTATTTCCCTCATGTCTTGAGGTGGTTTACTTATATCATGAAATGACCTACATTGTGTATGTAGAGGTATGCTTGAAGTGTTTTGTATAAAATCATTAAGTAATATTGGTAAACTATTTCATTGAGTTACTTGCAGTGCCTTATAATATTTTTCATTTATATTGACTATATAGAGCATTCGAGCTGCAATGCTCTGTTTTGGTTGGCAAAATAGTTCTCATATTTGTTTCCATTTTGCTTTGTCATCATGTTACTTGTGAAACAGGTTGCAAAGAATTCCTCTGGCCTGCAACAAGTACCTGTTGGTGAAAGTGATATTCAAATTAATTGTTCTGATGAGGGTGGATTAACTGAACTTGAGAAACTATTAAAACAGAAGACTTTCAGCAGGTTTGTATTTCTTCACGTGTGTTAGAATAAATAGAAATAAGATATGTATGTAGCACATTAATATCTGTAGCTTTTGAGTGTGATTAGCTTTCTATGATACTATTATATATTCTATAGTTATTAATATGCGGGTTTGTTGTTTCAAGACACAATTACCCAAGTCATAACATGTTGTGCCACCACTGTCTGATATAGATATTCCACTTCAAGGTATTTCATAGAGAAGTAAGGACTATAATATATTTGATATATGCAGTGCAGAGGTTGAATGATGGGCCGTTGCAGCTGCAAGATATGAAATAAAATGGCTTAATAAATCACTTAAAACATTTTAAAGTAGGAGTTGTTAGGGGAGATAAAATGTATTTGTGACAACCAATCTGCTCTTCACATTGCCTCGATAATCCACTTTTTCATATATTTGTTGTTGCTTTGTGAAATTTTTACTAAATATGTTAATTCTTATGTTTTGTGAAGTCCATGTTGCAATCAATTTTGATTGTATTTCTTCCTGTTTTCTGTAACCAATGAATGCATTCTGAGTTACTTTGGTAATAGTATACCTCTTGTGATATTTTTCTTCTTCTTTGATTAAGGTCTGATATTGTCTGTTATTCCATAGATCTGAGATTGATTATTTGACCGCACTTATGCGTTCAAGAACTGTGGATGCACCTGTTAGGGAGGAAGAGAAGGGGAAAGGCGTGGTTCTCTCAGAACCAATGCTGCAAAGTGGACAAAAGGAATATCCCAAAACACCGGCACTAGAAAATGGGATTGAAAATACTGCTGTTGTAACCCCACGTGTTATTTCAAGTGTATGAGAACATGCCTTCATAGTCTTACTTTACATATATGTTTGGATGTATTCGTGGATTATAAATTAATGTTCTCTTTCCGCTCTATCTCACACATTGCTTTGTATTGCCCCTAGATTCCTGTTGAAGATGTTGCTTCACCTGCGGAGCTTGCAAAGTCTTACATGGGTAGCAGGCATTCCAAAGTATCCTCTTCTGTTTTAGGTGTTCAAACATCTGCGCTCTTGGAGGATCCAACTCTTGTAAACAGGGAAAAGTTTCCTCTTAAATCCCCTATTATGACCATTGTGCCTAGGACTACTAAATATGCTGCAGTTCATGAAAATGGTTTTATGACCTCAAGACCTCGTGGAAGATCTGCAATATATAATATGGCGCGAACACCATATGCTAGAATTTATCCAACATCCATGCTCAAGGTTTGTTTGGTTCTGAATAACATTTTGGATAATAATGTTTCTAAGATCAATTTTATGATATGGTTTTTGTTTTACAGGGTGGTGAGCATGCTGTTGAAGGTGAGCCATCATCGTCAAGTCAGTCTGCATTGAATCATGATGTGCTTTCTGGATCTAAACCAGGGGTATGAGTACTTGTGAGTTATATGTCTTGTCTTTCTGTGTTATATTTTAAGATAGGTTAATAGATTGTTGTGCTGTGTTTCTCTTAATTTTGCAGGCAGTAAAACGTAGAAGTTCAGTTTTGGATAATGATATAGGATCTGTTGGTCCTGTTCGCCGTATTCGTCAGAAGTCTAATCTTCTATATTCTAAAGGCTCAAGCTCACTTATTTCTGGTAGCTCTTTGTCCCTAGATAGGAACCAAATGGTTGTGGATATTTCACAGCAAGGGTCTTCCATACAGAAGCCGATTCTGCTGGATGAAGTTAAGCATAGCCATATGAAATTATCCAAAGAAAATGTGGACAGCACTATACCTAGTTTGAGCTCTCCCCCTTTGCCCTCGAAATCTAGTGAAATGGCTTCAAAAATACTGCAGCAACTAGATAAATTGGTTTCTCCAAAGGAAAAATCATCTGAATCAAGGCTAACAATTGTGAATGATAATTCACAAACGAAGTTGTCGCCTTCCATGCTACGTGGACAGGCTCTTCGAAGCATGGAAATGGTAGAGTCATCAAAATTGCTGAACAATATGCATGGTAATAAATTAGATGGCCAATTTGGAAATTTGTCAGCTAGTACTCAGAATCAGAAGTTAAATTCTCAGAGAGGCGAGGTTGAAAATGGTCCATTGAAGCTTGTTGCTCCTAACGATGGATTACTTCCACTCATAACAACTGAAGATGCTACAAACGCAAGTAATAAAGTCTTGTCTACTGCAAAATCTGGTGGTTCTTTTATGATAAAATCTGTTTCAGATCTGCCACGAAAGAAGAGGGCGTTCCATATGAGTGCCCATGAGGTATGAGACTTTTTTTATAGTTAACCATTTGGTTGGTTTCTGTAGTTGTCATGATTTAAAACATTATTTTTGTGTTGTTTTAATTTTGCTTAGATGGTTGTCCGCATGACTTACCTTTTTGTTGGCATGTTGCTTAAAGCAATCTGGTGCTTCCATTTACAGCAATTTGTATCCTAAGATAATATTTAATTTGTTTCTTGTTCTCTTGTTATAAAAGGATTTTCTGGATCTGGACGATGATGCTTATCCAAATGGAGCAGTCTCTTCTTTTTCTCTTGAGAAAGAAATCACAAGCTCCACCGCTGTGATGGGGGAAACTAATTCTGGTACTGAAGCAACTGAACAGGAGAATCCATCAGCAATATCTAAGACTTCTACAATAGATGGTAAGGCTCATATTGGAACTGCCTATAAATCCAAGGTTGGTGAAAAAGTTGATGTGTCTATCTTTAGGACATCATCTATCCTTGATCCAACCTACAAGCAAGTTACGGCTATACCAAATGGATCAATTGCTAAACCTCCCTTGTTTATATCTGAAAATAAAGTGGTTTCGTTGAAAGAGTTCACAGCTCCTAGTGCTCCACCGAAGGAGATAACCAAATCAAGTCCTACGTTTGGGTTGGAAAAAGTTGTCTCATCAAAGGATCATGTTGCTGATGCTCCACTGGCAAAATTTGGCTCCAATAAAAATGTAAACAAGGTTCTTCCAGCGCCATTCACTGCTTCATCATCCGTTGGTGCTGAACCATCTTTTTTGAAATTCAGTGCTTCTGTCTCAAACCTGGGAAGTTCAATCAGGTTGGTCTATATAATTTATTGTGGTTTTGGAAAAACCTTCAATTCTGTGCACATCTATGATGAATTTTTGGTTTTTTTACCATTCTTCCTTTACTTTTCCCAATATTTATGACCAAGGTTATCAACAACAGCCATAGATACTATTGCCTTTCGAGTTATAGATAATATTTAAATGGGTTTTTGCCTCTCAACTGTTTTTTGTGCTTTTGACTTTAATGTAATCTGTATATCATGTGACTTTTGAATAGTGTCAACACCTTTTGTTTTGACTATGGGGATGGCTTTTCTATTTGATGAGTAAATATTTTAGTCTAAATTCTGGATTTTCTTTGGTTTCCTTTGAAATAGTATTCTGGTCAATATGCAGAAAAACAGAAAGGGAAAAGCTTTATTTTAGTTTGCAGCCATGTAGAAAACTTGTGCATGTTCCCCTCTGTTGGACTACGCCCCTTTACATTTGAATCATTAGATTCTTTTTCCTCTACTTAACTTACTTGCATCACCTCCATTCCCCTTTACTTTACAGTCTTCAACCATTGAGAATATTGTTGTTTGATTTCTGGGATGTGTCATAATTGTTATTACTCTTTTTTTTTCCATTGGACAATTGAAACTGGAGAAATATTTGGCATCACATAGTGTTCAGTTAAGTATTAAGTTGATTCATGTGCTAAATGTGTTTCCTTCATGTGCAGCACAACTACTGTTCCTGGTACAACTGATTCTATGCCAAAGGTTCGTGAATCTGATAATGGTAATGCTGAGACTACTAATGATACTGGATCTTCTGTTTGGGCATCAGAACTTGCTAGTTCATCTGCCGCATCAACATCATTTTTTACATCATCCAAGAGTATATTCAATGTTGGCCACAACTCAAATCAAAATAATGGGTCTCTTTCAAGCCCTTCGTTTTCTTCTTTTCCAGCCCCTGTATCTGGTAACTTTATCAGTCAGGATATATTCAGCAGTTTATCTGCTGCCAAAAGCAGTGCCATTAGTGCCATGGCAGATTCTAATGGCAGTAGCATTGCAAGTATGACGACTGGCACAATGGCATCAAGTAATAACAGTTCTTCTACCCCTGTGGTGGCATCTTCTTATCCTACAACTCCCGTTTTCAAATTTGGATCCTCTCCTGTCCCATCAACAAGCTTACCTCTATCATCTTCTGGTTTAGAGCCGTTGGAAACTAAAAGCAGTCAGGATGCAGGAACTGGTAGTCTTAGCAGCACTGCCTTTGGTAGCTCATCTGCAGGGAATAGTATTTTTGGCTTCAGCTCTTCGGCAACCAAAACTGTAAATAGCCAGTCAAGTTCTGTTGGTGCTAGCAGTGGTTCTGTTAATGGTGCCCAGGCTTCTACCACCATCGGGTTAGAAGCCTCTACTCAGACCCAGTCAATTCCATTTGGTTCATCTGCATCTTCCCCATCATATGGGTTAACTGGGAACACAACTTTTTCTCTGAGCAGTTTTTCATCTCCTTCATCCAGCCCTTCTTTTTCTTCTGGGAGTTCATTAATTTCCTCTAGTCCTGCCATAAATGTTTTAAATTCTGGCACATCTTTTGGACTTAGCACCTCGGCTTCCTCTTCAGCAGTAAACTCCTTTAGCTCCAATACTAGTACAAGTTCTGCTTTATTTGGGTCTAGTTGGCAGCCCAGCAAGTCTCCATTTGGCTCCACATTTAATTCGTCATCTTTGTCTTCATCTGGACTTTCCCTTGGAATATCCACTGCTTCTGTCAGTTCACCAACAATGTTTTTATCTACCTCCAGTGCATCAACTCCTCAATTTTCATTCACTTCAGCTGCAGCAAATACCTCAACACAGCATGCTTTTGGAAGTCCTACTCCCACCTTTGCATTTGGCTCAGCTCCTGGTAATAGTCAGAAGATGAGTATGGAAGATGGTATGGCTGAGGATACAGTTCAAGCAACTCCACCTGCCACTTCTGTATTTGGTCAGCAACCTGCCCCACTTCAATCAAATTTTGTATTTGGGGCATCATCTCCACCGGTAGCTAGTTCTTTCCAGTTTGGTAGTCAACAGAATATTGCTCCGCAGAACCCTTCTTTTCAGACTTCTGGCAGTCTAGGAGGGAGTTTCTCATTGGGCACAGGTGGTGGTGACAAATCCGGCCGAAGAATTGTGAAAGTTAAACACAAACAGCGAAAGAAGTAGGACCATTGTTTATGAAAATGGTTGCCTTCTATCAGTACTCGGGGCTACACATTTTGTGCAAGAAGTAAATAAGTTCTCAAAGAGTAATTGCCGGTTATTGCTGCTCACTTGGCAATCTGGGCAAGATTTGCTATTGCTAATCAGCAAATACAAGCTTGTCCGTGTTCTTTGCATTTCTATACTCAATTTTGTAATAGCATATGGTATGAAAGAAACATATGCTGTGCTAGTTGGGATGATATTCACAGGGATCGTTGTGTCCTTGCTACTTGTAATATAGCCAGAATTAGAGTCAATGTATAGCTTAGATGGTTGTAACTTCACAGTTCCAGGGAGCAATCTGTGAAATGATTATTACCGATAGGCATTTTGTGTCTTGTTTGCCATATATTTTAATAAAATGTTAATTTATTTTTTGTTTAGAAACCGATAAAATTATAAGAAAGACTAGGTGTTACGTTTTCGGCAGAAGTAACAAGATAAAAAAATCCATGCAAATGAGAAACATTCAGAAGTGAAGGCTGTCGTGTTGTGGAGTCACAGGTGTATCATACAACAGATTATGCCCCCATTATCTGTTATTATTCTGTTGAAATTGTGTCATGCAACAGATGGAGTGCTATATTTCTAATTTCTATTGATGACAGGTACTGGCATGCAATTAGACCCTCCTTTTATATTGTGTTTGTTCTATGAATTTAGTCCCCATGCACCGTAATAAGTGGCATGCATTTCTCACGATCTTAAAACAACAACCCTCAGCGGGACAATGTTAAAATCAATTGCATGTACATGGACTAGTTTAAAACCCTTCATATAGGAACAAAAACGAAGATGAATGTCATTATGAATAATATTTTTTAACCTTTACTGTTATTGTAAACATGACTATGGGGCAGAGGAACCTTTACCTCACTTCCTCGACTTCTCCAGCACTGTCATGCTTATACTCAATAGCACCATGATACCTACTACCTATTGCCTTCTCCATCACCGATCGGAGGATATATGTAGCCATAGGCATCTTTCACATGCATACTAACCAAAATGGATATCCACAGTCATAGACATCTCTCACATGCATATTAACCAAGAGGAATCTTCAACTTTGATTTCACATGAGTCTTTCCATAAAGATTTACTATAAAGAGATAATACCAATGCATGAGTCCAATTCATAAGAGATTAACATCACTTCAATATAAAATGTTAAGATAATAAATTTACGAGTTTTTTTTCTTATATACTGTTCAATTTTTTTATTTTTAATTAATGTGAGACCTTGACTCATATTTAAATTTTTAATATATTATTAACTCTTGCGCATGATTTTTTTTGGAAAAACTTCTCGTTGAGTTTCTTGTAGAGCTCTCGTTGAAATATTGAACTACTCAATTTTTAACATAACATAAGTAAATGAAATAAATGTGTATTTTAAATTAAAAAAAATTGTTGAATAATATTTTATTAAAATGTTGTTGATACATTTTTTTTATTTTTTTCTTAAAACCCAAGCAAAATGGGGTAAGCACCACACTACCTCTTCAACACTATATACTCAGTAACAGTGAAAAAAAGTTCGAAAAGTTAATCCACTCTTCTAAATCTTCAATCATGTTCCTCCACTAATTACATTTACACATGGAAGTTTGGTAGAAAATAAAGACCTGAATATTTCATGTCAAAAGCAATTTTGCAATTAAAAGTTCTTTATTTAGTATATTAACTATGAAATCGTTAACACGAGGTATTACTTACTCCACCATTGTTTACCCTTGTCAAATAACACTTTTCTAGTGTCTCCAACAATGTAAAACTAAGTCTCACAACTTAGTACCCTTTCACCAAGGTTGTGGCTTTGTCTATTTAGGTGAATGTCTGCATCAACTTTTAATTTTCTCTGATAAAAGCTTTGTTTCTTCCTTTCTGTTTCACTTGATCAAGTGAAATAAAATAGAATTTCGCACATGATATAACAGTTTCAAACTTCCATTAACCCCTCCTCTAAAATTTTATACTGTCAAAAATATGCACTATTTGCTTGTTATTTAAAAATGTAATTTCTTACTCAAGAAGGATGCCACACTATGAAAAGCATGGTGTTTTCTTTTCTCCACGTGAGATAAGATTAACAAGTTTTATTTATTTAATGGCAGAAAGAAGATTCAGTGACGGTTCAAGAATCTAGACAACGTTGGATGATACCTGCATAATAAAAAAAGGTGGAGAAAGAGACAGAGTCGGAGACACATCAGTAGTTTCAATGGGAATCTACCTCCTCGAAATGGAATTATTGGTGTAAAAACCATGATAGAGTACAGATTTTCCACATCACTACTTTTGTCCCATGATGGTTTGAAAGGCCAAAAGTGTACTAAGATGGTGGTTAATGGTTGGTACATTCCTAAATATTCATCAAATCTAACAAATGTATGATCATATCAAATGGTTAATAATACATGTTGTCGTGTCGTGTTAAGTGGGGGTTTTGTTTGTATTATGTAGGAAAAAAAAAAGACAAAAGGGTTGCACTATATTCTCGGTATCATTCTCTGTGAATAGTGATCTCTTTTACATTTTGTGAATATATATATTCACCTTGCATTCTTCATTCCATTCTCATCAATGCATTATGAAATTTAATGCTTACTGGTTTCCATTCTGTAAGCAGTTGAAAGAAAATCATGGGTTCATCCAACCAGTTCAATCAGGGAAGGAAATTTTTAGCAAATAAGCCAAGGAATGAGGTTGATGCTAAAGAAGAAATCTTCAGAATTGATGGTAAGAACAATCATAAAGTTAATGCTGCTCCATGTTTTTGTCGGCTTATGTATTAGTTGTCAAAATCTAGTGATTAGGTTTTTAATGGAAAACTTCTATAGAAATTATGCAACAGAAAAATAATCTCTTCAAGCAAAAACACATTCACAAATAAGAGTAAAAATGGATCTTTATCTTATAATAACTTTCTTATAATATTCTTTTGCTCGTTATCTGTTTCCCTTGTTTGTAGCAGCGCTTATAAAGCCAACTGAAGGTAAGAATTCCGCAGGAAACACAACATTTGCGACAAACTATGGACGTTGGTTGGAAAAACACAATAGCCTTATTTGTGAGATACGGAGTAGTTTAAATGAGGAAGTTGTTGATGACAAACTAGTGTTTCTTATAGACATTGTCATGAAGCACTATGTGGAATTCTCAGAAATGAAAACTAGCGCTGCAAATTTTGATGTCAGCAATGTTGCTTGGAACACAACAGCTGAACACAGTGTGTGGTGGATTGGAGGATTTCGCCCTTCTCAACTGCTCCAGGTAATGCTTGTATACGCTCTTGCATGGAATCAAAATGAGGAGAGAAAAAAAAAAATTAGCAAAATATTAATGCTTCATGGTGTCTGCTCTGGAAACAGGTTATTGTGCCTCAACTTCAACATTCGTGTTCTCAGCAGCAACTTTCTGATATTTGGAATTTTGTACAATCATGTAAACAAGTAGAATATGCTCTTGCACGAGGCATGGAGAAACTTCACCAAATCCTTCATAATGCAACAACAGAAGGTGACAAAGGATTAAAACTGACTTGTACCTCACAACATATGAGATTTCTAAAGCAGGTAATTAATGCATGCATCGAATCCAATTCCTTTTCTATAGGAAAATGATTTTTTAATAGATAAATTTTGATAACTTTCTCTTACAACCTGAAGTGACATCATCTTAGTGTCTTTCTATTTTTTATTTTTTTTTATATTTCAAAACCACTTAGAAAATATCATATCAAGTTAAAATTTTTTGGTATTTGATTTTAAAAGGTGGTAATAACAATTTGTTCGAAAAACTTTAACATGGTCTGTTGTTAAACAGGCGAATGATGTTCGACAGGAATTTTTGCATCAACTATGTGGTCTGCTCACAAATAGTCAGTATGCAGAATTCTTACTTGGTTTGGGGGAACGCCTCCATAACCCTGCTAGCTCACTTTGAACACTCCATCAAATATGAAAGTGGAAGTGTTTATTCTTAAGTTTATATATTACAAATTATAAATAAATATTTTATTTGCGGAAAAGTTTCATTTCCTTTTTCCCAAAGTTTTTATTCTCATACGTAGATCTTCATTAGTTTAACTTATAATCCACTAATCTAGTACATTGATTGAGCCAAAACTGATGCAATTTTTAAAACATGATTATTAATGATGACCATAGTTCCAACTTTGACGGCATTCAAATCATCACCTATCATACACAACACAGCAAATATATATCAAAAAGAAAAATAGAGGATTTTCTTCACAAAAAAAAGAAGAAGGAGAAAGAATCATAATCACGCATAGTTAAAGAATATGAGGTGTAAATATTAAAAAAAAATTTAGCACTGCCGCAGTTCATAGGTTCAAAGTGAAACTCGGACTATTATTAAAAAATCTCATATTTTCTGTTAATTTTGTTTCAAATTTTTTATTTAGAAAATATTTACAAATTTTTTTGTGAAAAAAAAATTGTAAGAAATTGCTACCAATTTTTTTACAAAATATTTTTGTATAAAACACTTTTCACAACAAATTTTGTAGAAAATATTTACAAATTTTATAATTTTATAAGAAATGATTACTCACGAAGGAATTATCTACTAATTAAAAGTTTTAGACAAAATGACAGAAAAAAATATTTTTTTTAAAGAAATTTTTAACAAATTTACAAGAAAAATCTCATGTAATATGAAATTTTTTAATAATGAATGGTCCGTCAAGTTTGTATGATTGAGTATGGTATTAGATTCGACCCAACTAGCTTTTTGAAGGACCAAAAGAACCTATATTTCTGAATCAGAAACTGCATCTAATGCTCATACTAAATGAAATTAATTTTCTTCTTAATGTGTCAGGGTTCTTAAAAGCATTTCCTATTTGTAACTCAAGCTTTAATACAATATCACACCACAAACAAGAGCTTGCAATCTTGTAACTCAATTAGATACAAGTTGAGAAAGTGTTTCTACAAATGATACTCAGAAGATGTTAACAAAAACATAAGTTTCAGCATAGAAACACACATTGCGGAAGAAAGACATTACAACATTAGTTTTAGTTTTTGTGTCATTTTGCATATAATAATTACGATTGTCTAGTAGTAGTTTGTTGGAAGGTGGAAAGAGTTTTTGAGACTCCACTCACTCCAATTTCCAGCTCTGCATGAACAACCTGTCTCTGGTGTCTACCCTTGGATTTTCAGAATCTTGCTGTCACAATGTTGTCACAAAAAAACCTTATATATTCTAGTTCCGTTTTTCCTCATATTTTGTTCTTTATTGGTCTTTTAAGCAGTAACATTCCAAAAGTTAAAATACATTTTGAAATGAACTTTCTCAAACAAGTTTTTCAGAACATATATGTGATACCTTTCAAAACGAACACATAAAATGCTTATTGAAATATGCTTTTCGGATAACTTTTCTTTGCAGCGTGTTCTCTTTTTTTCTTCTTTCTCTGCAGTAACAACTAGAAAATGATAACAAAAACAGCAACAACAATGAAAAAAGCTATTTTTTAAGTTTTTGTTTTATTAATATGCGAGTGTAGTTAGTAACAGTGCATGAAGAAAAAGCCGATGCTTTTTATTGACAGGAATACAAGATGGAATAAAATACAGAGAGTTAATGCAATTACATTGGTAATTCATGTTTTCCCATTCTGAGTTTGTTGTACTGATTAAGTAGTATTAGAAACGTAATTGAATTGATTAACCTGAGTTGAAGATTCAGTTTTTTCCAACAATTTTCATGGCCTGCTTTTCTAATTAATAATGTTCTTGATTATGTTAAAGACTTTCTGGATTTTAACTCTGATTGTCTAACAGATCACACTGTGTATATGTTATTTTTCACTTCCTTCTTTTTTCAGTTTGTTCTTTTTCTTTTTCAAGGCTCATAATAAAATTTTTACAATTGGGTAGGAACTGGAAGCATTCATAAACAGGTATAAATCAGTAAAATAAAAATTCAATCAAATTGGAAACCTATAGATTGACACATTTTAAGTTAATATTTTTAAAACGTTCATTTCTGATTATTTACATTATTTATTATATTATTTTAACATTATACTTTATTATATTTCAATTGTTGTATTAATCAACATTATAGATCACTTGTTGCCCAAAAAAGAGCTGCATTTCATGCAGTTACACATCTGATTGATGCCATTCCTTTGAGATTGTGAACAGCTTTTGCTAAAACTATAGATAATACGAATTTAATAACAAGGAATCCTAAGATATATAAAGCAAAAAAGAATGAGACTGCTAAAGATATACCATTACTGGAAATAATCAAGCACCACTTGAACACATTCGAGAGACCAATTTGATAACTCCCCACATGGCTGCATCATTCTGCAGGTAATAATTTGCAAGTTCCAATTAGCTTGTAAGTCATAACATTTTAAATTCACCAAACAAATAAATTACTCTTAAATTATCTAATTCAAACATTCTATAAAAATATTCCTACCATCAACCCAATCAACTTACCATAAAAACAACATCAAAAGCTTCTCGATAGCAGCTGAGTGAGTTCTCAATGTTGTGGTTCCTACAACAATAATTTTATGCAGTAGAGCATCTGTATTAATTTCAATTTTTTATACTACCTCAAGAACTAGGGAAAGAAAGATTATGTTTTCAGATAAAGCAAGAAGTTAAAAGCTCAAGATCATGGAAGGAGATGAGAGGGACATAAAAAAATACAATTACCATAACTGAAAAACTGCTATGATTATAAGCATCAGTAGTTACAATTACAAATTTACAATTCCCTTCTAATGTGTAATCATTTCTTTACTTAATGAAAATTTATCAAAATAATTAAAAAATAAATAAAAGCAGACACGCTTACATATGTGCCAGCAAACAGTAACATATTCAAGTCAACTAATCCTCTTTTCTCATAAGTCCCTCTACAAGAGAAAAATAAGAAAAAAGAAATTAAAATGTTCTTTAAAAGCTAAAATTACCCTATGCATAAGTTAATTTGTATAAGTTTTCTTATACAATTTCTCTAAATCTTGTTTTTAACTTGTATATAAGTTAATTATAGCTTATGCACAAACTCATTTTATTTTTTTGTTCTTTTTTTCTTCTAAAAGTGTTAATGGATAAGTTTGTTCAAGCAGACCATTAATCACTTCATTGATGTCAATATCTACAACTTACTATTTAATTTGTGTTCAAAATCAAACTTTGGAAAGGACAGTTTGTTAAATTTTAACATTTTTCTTTTTACAATGTCATTTCATGACTTAACTCAACATCCATAATAAATCAATTCAAAATTGATGAAAGATGATAGACGACATAATACAAAACTGCAGAATCAAAATGCATAACAGAACAACAAGGTGTAAGGCTAACAAATTTACTAGCAATAATATCTAATGCTGAAAATTCACCAAGAAGAATTGCACTTCAACTTTAAACTAAATAGCAGGTGGATGCAACAAGGAAGTAAAAATGAAGAATTCCTTCTATGATTGGTCCAAGTTTAGAAGTTTAGCATTCAAAAAACAAAAAGCAATAGTAGTTTAGATATGTATTTTGATAAAGATATTTGTTGAAAAAACTGCCAATCTATCATACTATATAGATAACTGGCCTCAAAATTTCACAATAATATAGTAGAGATCAAGTCACAGTCGTAAGTACCTTTATAGACATTAGCTGAGCTCAAATTTACATGTTACCAAGACAACTAGATGATAAGATTCTAAACTTACAGAAATCCCATGGATATTCGAGTCTCATAATTCAAACCATCAGACATTCCCAAGTCTCCAAGGTGATCGCCAAGAAGGAGAACATTGGTTCTCTTCTTCAATGAGGCATTGTCATCAGTAGGACCATCCATATCACCAAACCTCTCATGTACAGGTGCTGCCATATCAAGAGCGTGCTCATTTTTATTTAAGCTATGAATCAATTTTCCTGTAATAGAAATTTATAAGTACAATGTAAGAACAATATTTATATCTTTAAGTGCCCGAAAACATACTTTCGACAACTCAGCCATGAGCTAAAATGTTCCAAATCAACTCATAAGAAAGCATATCCTAATGAAAGCTTATATATATTTGTTTTGAATAGTTTAAAGAAAAAATGGAATTTTCCAGGACTCTGGGAATAGAGACATTTATCTGCAGGTTTTTTCGGGATGCCGTTGCTAAATTCCTTGTTACCTTCTGTCAGAGGTTTGGATTTGCAAAAGAGAGATTTATTCATCTTGTGGTTGTAACTTGCAAGAGCAGTACATTATTCAATTATAGAAAGTAAATATAGAACTTGCTGATGATAAGTGTCAATTCGACCAACATTTTGAGACACTTCCATACACTCTTGGATCAGTTAGCATTAAGTGGTATCATTGGTTTTAAGATGAAAATATCCACATAAAGACTAGAAAATTTAGAATGTAAGTTGCTGCCCTGAAAGCTACCCGTAATACATTGATCCAAATTAATCAAGGGATTTCAAGTAGGTTGAAGTGTGTTTTGAAAACCTTTGGCTGACATTGGTATGTGCAGGGATCATATCTAGTTCACGCTCAAACTAGTGGTCACATTATTTGAGCAACCTACCACCCTACAAACTATAATGCATAAGCTCAGCCAAGTTTTTCTGTTACAATATTAAAGTCTATGATACATCACAAAAGGTACCATGATCAAATAAATATTTTCAGCTGTCTGTTCCCACAGGTAAGGAAACATTTATCAAAATATGATACAGTACATACATATCATACATTTATCAAAATATGATACAGTACATATAATTAAAAATAAATATAATATATTTGCTTTACTCTATTGACAATAAAACCTAAAGGCGCTAACGTAAGGCCTCAGCCTCAAAATATATATTTGGACATGAATACCGAGATGAAAAACCAACAAATATGTAGCTAATGAATGCAGGAAACATAAAATCACCTTTAAATGATACAAGGCTGCCATTGTCATCAAATACCATTCTGTTGGATACTATCCTCACATTCTTGAAGGATCTGTGAAGTTTCTGCCTTAGGACCTGTTATTATCAAGAAAAAAAAAACAACATATTGCAATTGAGAGGCGTCTACAACAATGGAGGAGAAAATAAAGTCCATATTTTGCAACCTTGCCATCATAAAACTAAATTGATTTTTCAGACCTCTTCAATGGTATCAGCGAGCCCTGCGGAGAATATTAACACAGGAATGTCTCTTTCCTGAAAATTACAAAATAGAAAATGGGAACCAGGGTCAGAAATCGAATTTTCACATATCTATATTACACTTCATAAATTCAACTGATATAAAATAAGCATATCAAGATGCAATGTAAGATCTTATATCTGCCAAAGAAGTATACCTCCAGAAACTCAAAAAGTTCAGAGACACCTTCCCTGAAAGCTATGTTAGCATTAGCAACAGATTGCCTTATTGATTCATATGTAAGTCCTCCCTCAACAAGTAGAGCATGTGTTTTTCCCCACCTGATACACCAAATTTAGAGTTTCAGCAAAATGTAATAATGCCAATGCTGAACATTCAACTTAGAGCCTATACGTCCACCATTAACAAACTCACACACCACTCTTCCATGAGCTTCGTTTTCTCTTCAAGTCCAATAGTCGGTGAAAATTCTAAAGGATGGTAATATTCATATAACTGCTGCCTTTTGGCATCATATTCTGGATTACCCTGCTGCAAAAGGCCATGACTGGCTACAGAAGCACAAATGACTCTATTAGATATGATCCATAGCAGAATTCTGAATGACATCCATTTCTTTTCTTACATCAAAGGGACCAAAAGGGGGAAATAAAACGTTCAGGGAACAACGTACTTTGACCACGATTTCCATTAACCACAAACTTAGTTAACGTGGCATCAAAATCAGCAATCACCTGGTACCATGAATTTGTCAATACAATAATAAAAATAGGAACACATTGCGCTGGGAAAATCTGAAGAACTAAAAAACAATTTTGTAAGTAATTACCCATCATCTATTATGTCACCAAACTACTACAGCAAGTAAATTCAACGAGCACACAAAGTAAAGATATGGAATACTCAATAAAGCACTTAAATTAATTATGAACCAAATGCATGCAGAAACCTGAAGCTTCTGGGGACCACCCAAACGAATTGCATCAATTTTCTTCTCCAACAACGCAGGGTCACCCACCATGAAGTCCGAAGCAACCTTCACTTCCTCCATTTCTGAATTTCTCCCGCAACAAAAACTAGAAAATGATACCCTTTAACAAAAAAAATGTCAGAATAGTTAACAAATTAAAACGAAGGAAAATAGAATACAAACTTTAAACAAAGATGTGCAATAGCAGGTTAAAAGAGGATGAAAAAAAAAATGGGAAAAAGAGGTGGCGTTAAAAGAAGAAGAAGAACCTTGAGGCAGTGTAACGGGAAGAAAAGGAGAAGTGGCGTTGGCGAAAAGAGGTGGCGATGATGGCTTGAACTTGAAGTTGGAAGCTATGATTCATTATAGTGTGAGTGACAGAATCAAAACTTTCACTTTTAATAATTTCTAAAATTTTAAAACTCAAAAACAACTTTTTTTACTTTGATCAATTTTAATAATTTTCTTTTCCACTCACAGTTTTTTTTTCTTTTATTTATTTTTTTTCTCATTACATAAATGTTTTTCTAGCATTAGAGACACAACTTAGAAATGAATGGCTAGAATTTACTGTAGAGAGTGATTATAGATTGGCTTTTTCAAGAATTTGATTGAAACTACTTGAGTGAGTGGTTTATTGGTTTATTTTGACCTGTGCAGATAAATTAGTGATTCATAAATTTTAAAGGTTAAATTATCATTTTGGTCCTTTTATTTGTCATGAAATTTTATTTTGATCCCCACGTTTTTTGTTGTCTCAATTTGATCCTCATTTTCTTAAAAATGACTCAATTTGGTCCTCACCGTTAACTAGACGGTGTTAAAGTCAACGCCACATGTCAATTTATGATTTTTTTAATATTTTTTAAATTTTTTTTTTGAATTTTTTTTCTTTTTGACACGTGTCACTTCACAGTTTTGTCACGTGTAAAAGTGACTTAATTTGGTCCCTATATTTGTTTTTAGTTTCAATTTAGTCCCAATTTTTGTAAAAATGAAGCAATATTGTCCTTTCTTAAATTAACACTAAATTTACTTTTTTATAAATTTTAAGGTGATATTCTTACTAAAATTAACGTTTTTATTAAATATTTCTATAAATATTTTAAATTAACTTTAAATTCTACACAAAACATTAGACTTTGATTTTGTTTTGAACTTGAAATTTAGTT
>Ga0209589_1002112_pt1 | contig 33976 bp, 13 predicted proteins | sample CowpeawhiteBW_FD_187525 | JGI IMG/M metagenome (GOLD analysis project Ga0209589, IMG submission 187525) | Root nodule microbial communities of legume samples collected from California USA - Cow pea white BW (SPAdes) (version 2) | ecosystem: Host-associated > Plants > Roots > Nodule | place: USA...
ATATATATATATATATATATATATATATATATATATATATATATATATATATATATATATATATATATATATAAACAAACTAAATTGATGAGGGTGCCATGTGAGATTGATGTTGAATATTAACTATATTGAGTTTAGTTTTAGCATATAACTATTTTAATTACTTTAACAACCTAAGCGACTAAATACAATCTGAGGAACAAATTAAAAAAAATATGTAAACTGATAAAATACAATTAATATATTTTAGCCTTTTAAAAAGAAATTTGTTCCCCTTCAATCTTACATGGTGTGAGAAGATTAAATAAAGGAAAGTTCAATAGCTGTAAAATGTAATTTAAAAAAATTTATAAATAACGGAGAAGTTCAGTATCATTAATTTGAAAAAAATTAAATATTTGTAGTTATGGTGAATAATTAATTTTTTTACTAGTAAATTAAAAAAAAGTTATAATAAATAGAGAGAGAAAAAATAAACATAATACCTATGTATAAATTTATAAAAATTACAAATTTTTTCTAACTTCATTACTTACAAGTGAAAAGAGACTCGATACATGTAAGTGATACTTTTTTCATAAAAAAAATTATAAAATACTAATTATTGTTATTAGAGTTAAATATGTTTTGGTTCTTTAACTTTAAGTTAATTTGAAATTAATTCATTTTGAAACTTTGGACTAATTTAGTCATTCATCTTTCGAAATACCTGGATTCAATTATTTTAATTAAATTTTGTTAAGTTTATTTGACATTTCAATCGCGTTTCATAATAGTATTTGACCTAACATCAAAATAAAAATGTTTCAAATAGTATAAACAACTCAAATAGTATAAACAACTCAAATACAATTTTGAAATACGTACGAAACATCAAATAAACTTAACAAAATTTTATTAAATTGTCTAAATGACGTATTTCGAAAGATGAAAGACTAAATTGATCAAAAGTTTAAAAATGGACTAATTCTAAAATTCACTAAAAGTTAAAGGACAAAAAACATATTTAACTCTTGTTATTATTATAATTTTAAAATTAAATATAAATAATATTTTATTATTTATTTGTCCTGTATATATTTTTGTAATAAAAAAGTTTGAGTATAAAAAAATTGTCAAATAAAAAAACGATTAAGATTACAGAAAGATTGATAAAATAATTATTTTAAATTAAATTAATTTTTGTTAAGAATAAAATTGAAAGTAAATGTGGAAAAGAAAAGAAAGTCTTTTTGTAAGGCCCATTAAAAATTGGCTAAAAATACTTTCTGCCCTAAAGTTAGTAGGTTGCCCTTGTAAGTGGGCCTAAGGCCGGCCCAACAGATAAAGTCATTAGGTCTGCCCTAAACCTAACATTTCTTCCCATTTTCAGAAAAATTGTTGTCCTTGCCTTGAGCCGCAACCACCTTTTACTTCTGCTAGGGTTCCAACGTTTTTCAGATTCACGTTTAGCTTGGCCATTGTTCTGCTCACGTAAGTACTCTTTCACCTTATCGCCTATGTCTAGTATAGTTTTGTAGCCACAGTGGGAAACTCTGTACTAACTCGTTTAACCCACTGTTCTAGTTTGCGAGTCGGGTTCTAGAGCTGCTGTGCTCCTTGATTCAGTGTCGAAGTCCCGTACAAACCCATTTCCAGGTAGGGAAGCTGAAACCTTGCTCATATGTCCTGTTTTCTTCGTGGTTTGGTTGTCTTTTCGAGTTGGATGGTTGGTATGATGCTATGCTGGTTTGAATACATGAATCTGTTGTGAATCTGTTGTTGTATCTATTGTTGAGTTGGTACGAGGGACTGTTGCAGAAAAACAGTGGCGAGACTTGCTAATCTCGCCCAGGTGAGCCATTCTCGCCTAGGCGAGACGAGCAGGGACTCACCCAAACCCTAATTCACGAAAGTCCGCCCAGGCGAGCTGCTCAGTGTATTTTGAGCGAGCGAGTGTCTCGCCCAGGCGAGAGGGGTCTCGCCTAAGCGAGATCCCGCGTGGTTTTCCTGATCCCCCTTTCGAGCCCTCGCCTAGGCGAAGGGGACTCGCCTGAGCGAGCATGTCTCGCATGAGCGAGATCCTTCGGCCTGAGCGAGGTGCTGGGCGAGGCAGGACGCTGTGTGATTATTTTCTTGACTTGGTTGGTGAATGTATGGCTTGACTTTAAGTATTATGATGAGAGTATGAGATAAATGAGTATGCATGTGTGGGGTAAATCATGATTTGCGAATCATGGGTTGGTACGATTTTAACATGAGAATTGTATGAGATGATTCATGAAATTGAAATGATGGGTTGGTATGAATTCAACATGAGACATGAAAGGGTTGTTATTAATGTGGCATAGTAATGAGATGAGATGAAGTTCCATCTTCTGGACTCTAGAATAAAGAGTTGGGATGGCTTGGTTGAGGATACGAAAGTGATGAATCATGAGAAAGTGTATGTATATAATTGTGTGTATGCATGAGGAATCTGTATGCTGATTTATGAATGTTGGTCTGTGTCAGCGTGTAATTCCTTGGGGCCTCTAGGTGAGACCTCTGGGGTTGCGCTTCAGTGATCGGGACGTAATCCCATGGCCCCTGGTAGTGGGTGTCCATGGTGGTGCCCCATCTGTATAACTAGGTAAGGATTCAAGGTAAGGTCGCATCCTGACACTCTAAGGGGTCAGTTAGTCTCACTTAGAGCGGACTGACTCCTGTGGTGAGAGTAGCAGGAGGTCCGAAATTCATTAAGGGCTAACCTTGTGGTGAGGGAATATTGATCCATTATAACACTTGTAACACATAGCTCAGGGGTGAGCAGCTCGGGGGTGAGCAGAGGTATCCACCACAAGTGCAAGTGTCCGCTGAATCCGACCAAGTTATACGTATCCAGATGGGTCGAGTCGAGTCGTAGTGTATTGTTTGGAAGGTCGTAACATGCTGGTGTGATGTATGTATGATGGACTGTGAATATGTATCTAACTCCATTGATGTAATGATTTTTGGGCTCTAGCTTACCCTACTTTCTTTGTTGTGTGATCTGCTGTGTGGTACTCTCTTTTGCAATGATCATCAACTTGTTGGTGTGAGCAGATGCGAGGAACACCCGTAGACAACAGGGGGGTGGAGATTTCGCTGCCTAGTCCGCGTGGACCAGTTTATATTTTCGTATGAGTTTATTTAGGGTTGCGACCCATATATCTGTTCGTCCTTAGATTTATGTACTTTGGTAATCTTTTCCTCTAGTTTTCTTTTGAGCATCGTGGTGTGCCATGGGATGTATGGAGTTGAATTTAAAACTCACAGACCGCGCTTTGATGTTATCTTTCCCATAACATTTCTTGAATTTCTCGTGCTTAATTAAATTGGGGTGTTACACCTTTTATATATATATATATATATATATATATATATATATATATATATATATATATATATATATATATAAATAAGTATGCGTTACGTTCATACGCATGTTTGTTATTTTTTTTTATAATGTTAAAAATAATAAAATTGTTACTGTTGTTAATATTATAATTATAAAATTAAATATTATTAATCTTTATAATTTTTAAAAAATTTTATTTATTTATTTTGTAGATTATTTTTTAATAAAAAAATAGTTAAATATAGATGAAATTGATAAAATAATTATTTTAATTTAAAATAATTTTATTTAAAGGTTAAATTTTGAAAAAAAAATGTGGACATAGATAACTATTTATTGTTGAATTAAAATATAACTAATGAAGAATTAGAAAATGTATCAACGAACTAAAAGTAAGTTTATATTTCAATTTAGTGCATAATATAGTTAATATATGGTAATTTTATGTGTACGTGTATATTAAATATCATATCAAGCGCTTACCTTGTAAAAGTAAGAATTATATATTTTCTGAAAAACTAAAATTAAGTTTAAACTTTAATGCTAATATTTGTCATCAATTTAACCTGTTTGATAATCTAACCATTGAAGTATATATATAAATATTTTATCTAATAACTTCTCACAATAAGTTGAATGTTACATTTTAGGTTGATAATTAGTTACTCTCATCTGTAATTTTTAGTTTACAAGATTTTGATGACTCTTCCCCAATATTTTCGTCTTTTTGACTTTGACTACCATTAAAATATAAATATCTTATCATATCCCTTAACTTTATTTAATTCACAAATAATAAATATGACAACTATGATTATTGAAAAATTGTTTACTTTTTAATTGTGCTGTACTTATTAAAGTTATATTTAATAACAAGTTTGTATTTTAGTTTCTAACTATAAGTTTACGTAATTTATTTACGAATATGAAAATAATTAATAAATATGAATAAGACAACAAACATATAAAATTTTCGATAACGTATATTTTTATTTGAAAAATTTGCATTGCATTAAAACAATCCAAACATTAAAAAAAAAAAACTTTTAGTGATTATTAATTATCATACGTTTATGCAGTATTAATAATAAGGTATTTTAAAATAAATTCACATTTACATTTTTTACATTAAAAAATAAATTCATAATTACTTTAAAATATAAATCAGGAACTTAATATTTTTTTTTCAAAGCTACAATTCATCCTCTATATAATAAATTCTATCATAATCATTTATTTTTATCCATTATAGCTCCTATGTCACTTTTACCGTCAGATAAAATAAATGTCATAAGTAAAATACCTTATTGCGTCAAAGTCATTCAAGCAAACAGACCCACATGAACCATTGAATCATAAAATTCAAAAAATTCATACTCATTTACCAAAATTTCTACTATAACCACTTTTTCAACATTTGTTTTACAAATTTCATAACACCAATAGTAGCAACTACAAATTAATTTCTCTCATCCAGTAGTTTCACCCACACTTAATAATTACAAATCACAAACCAAATTCTCTTCCTCTTACAGTAGTCTTAACTTTCTCTACACAAAAAGAAAATCACCACCACTGCAAACATCATTCATTATAATTTTGTTTCTCTTGAAAAAATTTTCAAGTTATATCAACATTCACACACCAAAATCAAACCCATATTTATACTTCAACAGTAAAGCATTAATCTTGCAAAGAAAAATAGCTTCCCTTACCATATATATAATCTTGACCTAGCATTATTCTTTTCTCCATAAACAGCTCCACACATTAAAATACTCTATCTATACAACAAAATGCCCAAATGACGATTAAGACACAATAATAGGGTCTCAACCAAAGAAAATTTCATTAAGGACAAATGGAAGCAACATGCAAAGAAAAAAGGAACTTCCATGTAGGAGAAAATAGTTTGTTACATGTAAAGAGTAGGCTAAAGACTAGAAAAAATTTTGAATTCACCGTTAAGAGAAATTAAATGGGAATTTTGGTAGAGCTCTTCGTGTAGATTACTCTGGCCGTAATGAATCTTCAAAAGGATTAGAATTGAATCAGAATTGTATGGTAGGAAAAAAAGATTTTTGAAGAGAAAACAGAACTAGAGAGAATAAGGGTTTGTCTGAGAGAAAATGGATACCATTTGGGGTTCTCACATTTAATAGTTTCATATGGATAAAAAAAATGAATCCAAATAAAATTGAAAATATTTATTTATTTGATTTGCACTTTATAATAATATAAAATAAATCAAATTGAATCTCATATTTTTTTGTTTGATTCAATTAATGTTTAATAAAAAAATCAAATCAAGGCGATTGAAGCTTGTGTGATCTTTTTTATAGTTTTTCATTTTCCTCGTCTTTTAGTTTACGTTTGAATCCGATTAAGGAAGCTAAACAAATTCAACAAAGAATAAAGAAAGTGGAAAAATGTTATTCATATTAGTAAAAAGAATTGGGACATGAGTGAAAAATTATATATACAGTGACGACGGAAGAGATGGAGAGACCCAAAACAAACTTAAAAATGGAAGTCTTTTGTTTAAAATTTATTTTTTGAACTTTTTTCATGCAAAATTATTTATTAAATTGTCATAATTAATTTCATTTAACCTTTATATTTCAATATATAATAAGGCTAATCCATTTAATCTTTCTTGAGATATGGTTGAGACCGAAAATGTTAACATTATTCTATAAGTTATATATGCATTTGGAAAAGAATATATATTTTTTATATAATTAAGAATGTCAATTCATTTATCATTTTCCAAACCTATAGTTTATCTTAAGATTTTTAATGATGAAAATAAATAAAATCCATCACTATCCAACAAATTATTATGTTTTAAAGATTTTTCAAGGTTTAAGTAATTTTCTTGTAAAAATGTACAATCTAGTGATTTTAATTTTTTAACATTACATAAAAAAACAAAAAATATCTTTATACATTTTAAATTGTTCAAATCTATTCTAAAGTATATAATTTCTTTATTTACAATATTAAAAGTAATCAATTCTAAACGATTCTCGAAAAAAACTTTAAAATTTAATTTTTAATATTTTGATCGATCGAATTGTTTCTTATTGTGTCTAATACATTTATTACAAAACTTAATGGTTGTAAGTTTTATATTGATACATAATGTTTAATAGTTTTATATGGATAAACAAAATAATCCAAAAAAAAATAAATCGATCAGCATCACATATTTTTGGGTTTGATTGAAATAATGTTTAATAAAAAAATATCAAATCATGGATATTGAAACTTGTACGATCTTATTCATAGTTTTTCACTTTTCTCGTCTTTTAATTTATGTTTGAATCCGACTAAGGAAGCTAAACAAATTAAAAAAAAAAGTCAAAATCAATGTTATTCATATTAGTAAAATAATTGGGAAATGAGTGAAAAATTATATTTATATATATAATTTGATAAAAGTGAAAAATTTGTTATGAGTTTTTTAACAGTCAAAATTATCTTAGATAATATTTTAAAAGTATTTTGTATTTTTTAATTTATTTATGAGTGTGACGTGAGTGTAATCCATAAAAATTTATCGAAAACTAGTCTCTCAAAATACTCATTTTTAATAAAACCAAAGTCACACGTATAATGTAAATTGTGGCATTTCCATTGACACATATAAAGTAAAATTACGAAAAGAAACAAAGCAATAATGTAGAAGTTGTTAGCCTTTTGCTTTCCTCTTTTTTTATTGACAGAGGAAGTCTTCAATTTTCTGATATAACTTTTTCATGGCCTAACCCTTTTTTCTTTACATTTTTTCCACTTCTAAGATGAATCAAAACACAAAAACTAACTATTCAAACACTATCACTTCTTCAATACATTTTACCTTCTAATGATGAATAACACGAATCAGATTAATTTTTCTTATTGATATAAAATAAAGTTTTATACTTTGTTTACTCTCATTCAAATGCGATGCTGCATTATTTTAAAAATATCACAATTTCATACATTAACGTCTTGAAACAAATACGTATACGTGGATGTCAATATCTTCTTTACTCGTAATTTGACTTTTGAACACCAAAATCTTTTTAATTTTTATTTTCTGAAAATAAACCTTAGTACATAGTTCCTTATTTTTGAAAGGTTTTTTGGCATCCCAATTTACATTTTTCTAACTATTGCTATCTTAATATTAGCACGTAGGTCTAGACACATCTCATGACTAATTAGGTGGGCATGCCCTCTTGTTGGCTTTGTTTTATGAAATAGAAACCAGTTAATAACCTACGACAGGCTTCTGTCTAAATATTTTTAGACTCAACAAAAAATTATTATAATCCTTTTAAAACATAATTCATATATATATATATATATATATATATATATATATTTTTTTTTTTTTTCTCAATTGTAAAAGTATAACCTGAATGAGATTACTAAAACAATATTTAAACAATGGAGATGTATTTTAAATTTCAAAGAAGAAAAATAAATAATAACCAAGTTCTTTTGAAATATATATTTAAAAAATAATCAAGTTTCAAAAGATTGCTCACAGAGCAAGGAAACTATAAATAAATAAGAGTTCTTCAAAAGAGAGCTCAACAGTGAGCCACATCCAAACACAAGTTCCAAACTACACGGCGACATCTCCATCATCTTGACGACCAGCAGGAGTTTTCACATCTGCTCACATCAATGATTTGGTGATCATTGTAAAAAGGAAAGAGCTAAACAGAGGAACAAACACCAAAGAGAAAGGGTACGCTAGAGTCAAATATTTCTTTTCATGTTATTGAGCAAGTAAATATTAAATCAGATTATAAACATACAAAGCACGTACCCAAATCATGCGATAGCAAACAAATGCAAGACCTCTAACTCAATTATCCAGATTATACTCTTGATATAGAATTCTAAAGGAAGTATGCGCCTGTACTGGTTTCTAAACTCTACAGAGTCTAGACATAAGGGGTTATCACCCAACCACACCCCAGGGTTAATCCTGTGATCATCTAAGGCCATTATCCTGCCAAAGATTAGAACCTCCTACCACTCTCACCACTTAAATCATTCTACTCTATATGAGTGTGAATAATTATTAGAGTTCAGACATCTCCTATATCAAGGTATACACTAGCCACACCATCACTAAGAGTTTCCCTTGAAACTCTTTGATGCACAACATTCCACATGTCATCTCAAACATTATATCTCATACCAATGTCAAACCAACCAACCAATTCGTATTTCATTTCATTCCAAGCATGCTAATATCACATGAAACATGCATAATCATGAAATCATGCTTTTAAAAGTAATTAAATAAATCCACAATTGAAGTCACAGAGTATGAAACCAATCTGTCTCATACTCGCTCAAGCTAAGAGGTCTCGCCCAAGCGATAGGATCCCCTCGCTTAAGCTAGACACTCCTCGCCTGGGCGAGAACTCGTACAGAAAACATATGACAACATCACGAGTTCTCGCTTAAGCTAGACCATCTCGCTTGTTATCGCTTGGGCGAAATGCCTCGCTTAAGCGATAACTCGTGCAGGGGCCAAGGGAAGTTCTCTACTATTCTCGCTTAGGTTAGAGGGTTCTTGCCTGGGTGAGAATAACATATTCTCTCCTACTCCTGCATGCAACAATAGGAATCCATCCAGAAACACATACAACATATTCTCAAACAAGCACACGCATCATCCAAGCATCACAAACACGAAACCAAACTAAAACAAGCAAGATAAAAAAAAAGAACATGCAAACTCTAGCTTCCCTTACCTGAAAAAGAGAACCACAGTGGAGGAGAGCTCTAACAGAAGTTCACCACAGTACAACAACAGCCTAAAAAGCTAAAAACAAACGCACGAGTACAAAAAATAAGACCTTGACAATGGTTAATTATGTGAGATTAGAGTTTAGGAACAAAAACAAATGGAAAGGAGATAGAGGTTTTATGCAACTTCCATGGAGGAATGACATTATGCTAGCTTGGGAATGAAACTTGTTCAAGCCCTAGCAGAACTTCTGTTGGAGAAAAAAAAAGAAAGTAAGGAAGGAGAGCTGTCTTGCGAAAAAGTAAGCAGAATGAAAAGGTAAGTAGCTGGAAGGAGTCTTGGGGTACTAAGTGGGCTGACCCTGAACCCTCTAAGAAGACCGGACTCAAACCTTATTAAAGGGGTTTACAACTTGTTAAAAAAAATTTAACATAATTAAATTAAAAGAAATATATCTATTAATTTATAAAATTTAAAAATTAAATTATATAAAATCTAAAAACATATTTTGTAACACGTAACACACATCTTGTCCTTAAGCAGCCTTATAGAAAGTCAACAGCCGAAAAAATGAATATTTATTGAATAGAGTAGTAAATAGGTGTGATTACATATTAAGATTTATATAATGAAATTGGGATAAAGCCATAGATAAAAGCTGAAAAAGTTAGGCAGGGCAATGAAAGAGTCAAATAATTAGTTGAATGGTTTGAAAGAAGAAGGAGGCAAGGAAGGGTTTCCACATAACACAGTCATCAATCAAATCTGAATGACATTTGCCTAACTTAACAATCTATTTATAAATTTAATCATCATTTCTGATTCACATTTTGGAGCAATGCCTTTCTTCCACATCCTCATGTCGGAACAGGAGAAACATCACCCACTCAATCATTTTATCTTATTTCTTTTTTCAAATTTACATATAAATTATTTCACTCTTTATTATTTACAAAACTTATTCTCTATTCTTCTCTTTTACTTTTGGATATCAATCTTCACTATGATTTTATGTTAGTAACTAAACTCAGTAATTATTAATTAATGTTAACAATCTTGGTTGCTTTACGATTCACTAGTTTTTAGTAGCTTGGAATAAATCAGTGGCTGTCTTAATAATAAATAAACATGGTGGTTAAACCTTCTCAAATGATAATTTTTTCAACTCAAATATGTTAACTGTATATTCATCATTCTTTTAGTTACCTAGTGACAAAGTGGTAAGCATCACACACTTAATTCTGAGATATTTAATAAGTAACATGTTGACATTTAGTAGTAATTCTGAGTCATAGATTTCCATTGTTTAGACTTTTCTGAGTTTTTGTAGTAAGGCAATAAAACTCTGCAGATTAAGTTGTGTTGACTTCTCAAAAATTTGAAAATATAAAAACTATATATTACTAACAACTTCACCTATTAAATGAAAAACTAAATAATATAATAATATATATAATGTCATAAATAATAATAACAATAATTTACTAACTTAGCTTACGTTAATTCATCACAGAGATCGATTGATATATAATGATTTTAACTTAATGCACAAAAGATAAAAAATATATGAAACACACGTAGATATTTTATATTATTAAAAAATACTAAATTATAATATATAAACGAGTGTAAATATTATATTAAAATTTTAATTTTAATATTAAATTATGTTCAAAGTTCATTTTCTAATATTTAATAAAAAAACATTTAAGTAACTAATTTATTAAAATATCTAAAACAATAAATTGCACTAGTCATAGTCATTATTTTTAAGCAACCCTCTGGGTTAGAGTTTTGAGTGTTTATCAAATTGATGTAATATGCAACCCTATTTTCTTTGGTAATTAATTCAGTAGCCTTTGATGATATTTTATTAGGAATTAAACTCTTGTGACTGTGACTCGAATATCTAAATGAGTAGATTGAATACTACCATTAGCTAATAATTACCAAATAATAAATATTTTTTTACAAAATAAACATGATCATTATTATTATTTTTTTAACAAACGTTGTTTTAGATTAAAATAATTTAATTATATCTTTTCAAATCATTTTTTATCGTAAAACTGTTTATTTAACTATTTACAATAATAAACTAGTTATCTAAAAAACAATGTCTCACTAAGAGGTGAAAGTCACCTTAGTTACAATTATAGTACACAATTATCAATTTGGTAGTCAATTAATGAAAAAAAATATATAATTGTATGGTTTTAAAATTCATAGAATAAAGATTATAGAATTTAAAACTGAATAATAAAATTTGCATAATATAATTATCCCTTATCTTTAACTCTTAATTTTCCTTTTCTTTATTTTTCCCTCTCGCTTACATTCTATTTTGTTTTTCTAACTTTTATCTAATTGCATCTCTTATTTAACTAAATGCAATAAGAGATGACAAATAAATTTAACCCCGTAGATATTGCAGAACTCGTTCCTGTTTTGACGAAAAATCTCCGCATTGACTGATATGGGTATGAGTTAGAGCTGTTAAATGGGTCGTCCGGCCTGACCCGATCCAATCCACAACGAGTTGGTCATTTAGTGGGTCAACCCAACCCGACTCACTTATAAGCGAGCCAACAAAATTTCGAACCCGACCCGACCCACCACGGGTTGGTGGGTTAAACGGATTTGCTCACTAGTCCACTTAATTAAAATAAAATATAATTTTTTTTCTTAAGTCATAAATTATAATTCGTATTAAAATTTAAATAAACTTCAATACAATTTAAATATAATCCAAAATGATGTTAAACTCCAATACAAACCAAAACTAAAAATAAATAAATTACTATTTAAGATCAAAGCATTCTTGTCACTTATCCAACTCTAATATTAGAGTCTTGAATGGATAAATCCCACAACATTTTTATCTCTTGAAGCATCTTCTTTATCCCTACGTATTTGGAGTTGAAGCTAGGTTTCCATTTGTCAATCCACTAATGTGTTTGGTTAAAAAAACAACCCAACATTGCAAAGTCCAACATAATGTATGTGACCATACAGGTTGGTGGGCCAACCCGGCTCACCACGGGTTCAATCTGGATGAGCTAGGTTCTTGGTGGGCCAGGTCAAAAGTTGACCCGTACTGACATTTGTAAAAAAAAAAAAAAATCAATCCAACCTGAGTATGAGTATGCCGGGTTGGTCCATGAGTTCTGACCCACTTTGATGACTCTAACATGAGTATGGAGACTTTTTCAAGTATAAGAATGAAGATGAAAATGTACATATCTGTCTCATACTCGTCCCCTTCCCTCCATATCATGTCTCCATTTAAATTATTAAAATACTCATAATTGTTTATAATCTTATTTGAGGTAATATATTATAAAATATATAAGATGAATTTAAACGTATCAAAAAACGGAAACTTTTAATACATTTTACATTGTTAACGAATTAAAATAGTAATTTTCATTTTCCATCTCACGACATAGAACCTAATTTTGACTTTATTACAATATGGAAACAATGAAATGGTAACTTTTTAATATGAAAAGTTGGTCAAGTGGTTATGCATTATATATTAGACAAATTTGCTTATGAAAGACCAATGAATTCACCTGTCATTCTGCAACCACCCTTGTCAATAATATCTCACACATTGATTCCCTATATCATCATTTACATATTGAATTTATGTAAATATGTAATCAAAATACTTTATTAATTAAAATGTTCTTTCCAATTATTGACAATAAAAAAGATTTGTAGTTAAAATATTTCGATTTCTAATAAATGATACTTAATGATGCTGAGAATCAGATTCAAATTAATATTTCTTTTATTATAGTTGGTGTGGTGATGAATAAACTATTAAAATAAAAACGTCTTCTTATTCTCCTTATTTACTTCTATGCTACAAACCAAAATCTCCAATTTAGAGAATTAATCTAATTTTTAAGATTTTCAACTAAGAACATTCTTTTTTGTATTATCATGTGACCATGTCTAACAAAAAAGAGATTATAAATGTCTATTTAATATAAAAATAATAACATGATAATTATAACTGTTTATTATATATTTAAAATATATTTTTTATATTTGAAAATATTCACTTATTATAAATCATAACGATATATAAATATATATATTTGTCCTGTATAATAAAACGTAAAATACTAATTTATTCGTGTCCTTTTGTGATTATAATGGTGATTGTCGTTTTATATCTTTTTTTTCTTTCATTATATTATCTGTTACTTTCATCTCTTCCTCTCTCTATTTTTTTTTTTCTTAAAACATTTGCACACTATTAATTGCGGAAATAACACCTTCTCAAATAACAAACAACACATTTTGGTTCGTTCTTCATGTGAGCTCAAAAACTCTAAACTGACATTCATAAAAAAGTAAGTTTTAATTATTAAAGTTAATTAGTATAAGATAATCAATAAGAATTATAGTGAAAAATTATGTGTTTAGAAAATAATTTTAGAATATAATTTCCTCATCCATCATTTCGGCAAAAAGTAAGTAAAACAATCACGTTATGCCCGCTTTCCTAAAATTGAAAAATAATATTAAAATGATTTTCCAAAGCTTATAACAGCATAGAAAAATTAAAATATTACATTTCTAAATTTACATATACAAAAATATATTTTTAGTTTGTAAAACAAACACACTCGTAATTAGGAAATGTTTTAATTTATTCTCCTCTCATACCATATTCCAACCCTAATGCAAATAGACTCTTTCACTAACATTTTCTTTTCATTTATAAGGTTTGGTTTTCATGCCCCGTTAATGTAAAAATTACATAAATAATGCTTTAAATAAATCTTAATCTAAACATTTATTGTAAAAATAAACATTATTATTGTACACGACATTCTAATTATATATATATATATATATAGACTTTAAGACATTGTAATTAAAATTTTAATTTTATACGAGGATTCCTTTGTGTCTACATTTCAAAATTTCAATTTTATCCTTTAAAATATAATTATTTATTAAATTTTTGAAAATTGTCTGTTACTTTTACAAATTTTTTTATAAAACCGTTTATATCTGCTTCTTTTTCTTTTCCTATGTATGAACAGTTATTCTTTTATCTTTTCTGATATATTTCACTTTATTTTTAATTTTTAATAAATATAACTTTATTTTATATATCAACTTAATAACACACATATTTAAAAAATGTTTACACACAGCACCTTTACACTAGTATTTATAATACATGCTCGAACTTTATCTATTATGTTGATAATACGTTACCTTTGATACTTTCGTTAAGACAGAATTGTTGATAATAACACTTAAATTACCAAGTATTTATTCTTTATTATTCATGTATGATAAATTATTAAAATTGAAATATACAGTAAAGTTAACAATGAATATATATTTTTCTCTCATCTGAAGATGTAATATTATCATAAGCATCATAAAATCAATTCGAAAAGAATAATGTTTGTTGGAGTTGAGTTCCATGCATCACTGTTTCTGATTTGGCCAAAGACGGCGTTATAACGACACTAGTTTTTTGATGATCCAAGATTCAAGTACAGCTTTTTCGTTTGTCTTTCCCACAGTTTGTATGTCTCTTAATTCAAGGTTGTGTATTACTAATTTTCAAATTCAACATTGAACGCATAACCTAAGATTCAACTTTAAAAAAATAAAGTGGTTTTGCAATTGTGGATTTCTTTTTTTAATTCTTAAAAATCATATCTACCTCGGAAACTATTTATCTTATTGTTTCTTGTCTGTCCACAATAAATCTTGAAGACCATATTTGTAATTTCATTAGAAAAAAAAGTGATAACCGATTTTCAAAAGAAAGATGCAGAACGCGAGCTGGTATGATCTATTATTGATTGCATTAATACAGCTGGGAATATTATAGCTTCGCAGATACTCTTCTTTTTATTTTATGGCATGTATGTGTATATAAAACGAGTTTTTTCTTTTTTTCAAAAAAAAAGTACAGAATCTTTTTTTAAAAAGAACTATGTGAAAGTCTCAAAGTTCTCGGTGGAAAAACATACATTATCTACTCGCTTCATTCTAATCGTTCTTTCCTCTTCTGATTGTGAAAGGAAAAACTTAATATAATATTCACCATTTGCATAAAACATTTCTTTTTGGCCCCTTTACCACTTAAATCTCCCCATTAATTACCTAAACACACGTAAAACGTTTAAATTGAACCATTTATTTTAACCAAAATTATCATGATAAAATATAGAAAAATTATATTATAACTCTTATTTGTTAACTTTCATTTTTTACTTCCTGACGTGATTTAGTATGAATCATTGATTCATTCAAAAAAATAATAATGATGGTAATTAATCAATGATATATATTAAATTACGTTAGAGAATAGAAAATGAGAGTAAAAAAATGAGAGTGAAGATATCATTATCCTAATTCTTAAAATATATATATGGTTTAGAAGGAGATTTATGTGCATTAGATAAGAGTAGAGTAGGTGTGTAATTAAATTTAGGGTTAAATAAAAGTATAGTTTTGTAGTTTATGAAAAGCATTTAATTATTGGAAGAGGGTTAATGGGAGTGAGATTTGAGTGTTTGGTGAATATGCAGTGGAGATGTAGATAAAGTAGAGAGAGTAAAGATAAGAAAAAGTAGGTAAGTAGTAACTACCTTAGCATGATGATGTATGGAATTTAAGGAAGGAGGGTGATGAGTGAGAAGAAAATGTTATGTGAGAAAAGTTGGAAGAGAGAAGTGGGCTTAGGCTATAAACAACCAAAGGAGGTTACCTTACATTCCACGTTTCTTCCTCCCTTCCCAAACACCAGTATTTATGACCCTCTTTTCCTATCTTTCCTTTCCCCTCACACCTTCCCTTTATCATCTTCTTCTAAATCCTTTTTCTTCACATGGAAAACCTTTCGCTGCTTTCTAAACAAGACGATCACATGGATTTGCCTCCGGGATTTCGCTTCCACCCCACAGATGAAGAGCTTATAACCCATTACCTCTACAACAAGGTCATTCACACCAACTTCTGCGCTCGGGCCATTGGAGAAGTCGACCTCAACAAGTCTGAGCCTTGGGATTTGCCATGTCAGTCTAAACAAACAAATCAATCCCTTTTTATCTTCATCTTCACTTTTCTGTAAAATTAAACCTTCCAGCTTTTGCAGGGAAAGCCAAAATGGGGGAGAAGGAGTGGTACTTTTTCTGTGTCAGAGACAGAAAGTACCCCACTGGATTGAGAACCAACAGGGCCACCGAAGCCGGTTACTGGAAAGCCACGGGGAAAGACAAAGAGATTTTCAGAGGAAAATCTTTGGTCGGAATGAAAAAGACTCTTGTTTTCTACCGAGGTCGAGCACCCAAAGGAGAGAAAAGCAACTGGGTCATGCACGAGTACAGACTCGAGGGGAAATTCTCTGTTCACAACCTTCCCAAAACCGCAAAGGTATCTTCTTTTTCCCATCCTTTGTTTTTCTGGTTGGATTTGTTTTGGTTTCTCTGTGATTGAGGTTGTTGTTTTTTTGTGGCAGAACGAGTGGGTGATCTGCAGGGTGTTTCAGAAAAGTTCAGCCGGGAAGAAAACTCATATTTCGGGGATAATGAGGTTGGACTCTTTTGCCAATGAATTGGGTTCTTCCGCTCTGCCACCCCTTTCGGATTCTTCACCTTCTATTGGCAACACTAAACCGCTGAATGAATCGGCTTACGTGCCCTGCTTCTCCAATCCAATTAATGTTCAAAGAAACCAAGAAGGGGTCTTTGATTCCCTCAATAACTCTATTTACGGGGTTTCTTCAAATCCCTTGGACTTTCTCCCCAGAATGCCACCTTCTGCCTCCTTCTACTCATCTCAAGGTGTTCAGGCTGTGCCTAATTTGACGTTTCCCGGTTCTGTTTACTCTCTGCAGGACCACACCATTCTGAGAGCCATGTGTGAAAACAATGGTAATGGTTACAAGGCAGAGAGGGACATGATCAGTGTCTCACAGGAAACGGGTCTTACCACTGATATCAACCCTGAAACCTCTTCAAATTTTGATATGGGTAGGAGGCACTTCGACAATCACAATCATCCATCTGTTTCTGTTGCCCCGGTGGATCTCGATGGTTTGTGGAATTACTAAGTTATCATCAAATAGAATGAAAAGTGAAATTAACCCTACTTTTGATCTAAAAGGAATAGGAACAAGAAGAGGCTGGGATGGGGTTGATGCTGTTGTTACTCTGTATAGATTTTATCGAAAAACATGTATTGAAACGTATATGATAAGTGTAAGAAATGTTGTGAAATTATTTAGGGTGGTTTTGTATTTAGACACTTAAGGCTTTGTGGCTGGCTGGTATCAGCATTTGCATTAGCATGGATCGAAAATGATGATGGAATGAGACTGTTGGATTAAGATCTAAAAATAATGATTGTGTGGCGTATCTTGTTGATCTTGCCTTTCTGGTTTGGATCGGTATAGTCCAGCTAATACTGAGACCAGGACCAAGACCAAGAGCTTCGTTCGGTTAATGTTTGAATTCAATAATAATATATAGTTTAGTTTTAAAATGTGGGGATGTACGGTTACCAAAGAAAATCCTGAATTCTCTATCTCTCTATTTGGACACACGTGCACGAGCATACTTTGACATAGACAAATGTTAACAAACTTATCTGCATTTACCTACTCCAAACCTCACTGTGCAAATCATGACTCTCAACTCCGAACTTCTCTTTCTGTTTACGTGCGTGTGTGTTAATGACAAGACACCATGATTCATTGTCAAATGCAAAAATTCAAACGTTTTACCTAAACATCTTAGCACATCACTTTAGTGGCGGTGTTCACGATTCACCAAAATCGTTCCCGTCTTTTTCTATATTGTTAATAAGAAGGACGAGAACAAACAACTGATATTCATCCTGCACAGTTTCTCAAAAATTAAGTTTAATTCCTAAGAAAGCGTTTCAGAATAGTAAATTTGATGGGTTTAGTTTGTAGAGAATGAACAAGTAAGTTGAGAACAAATTCTTTGTGCCAGTGCATCCTCCAACACGTAACATAATCCATGCATGACCAATGGCATGGCGACTGCAATAAAAAAAATCAAAGTATAAAGTTAAGAAGAAAATGTCATATGGGCTAATATATATAATTTTGGTTATTGTTCTAATTTTTTCAATCAAATTGTATTCCACTAAGCTATATTTATATAACTTTGATTCTTGGACACATATTTTTGTATGCTATGAGAAAAAGAAAAATAAACTTCTTTCGGGTGTGATTTCCTTCGTCATCTTAACTTCAGATAATCGAGACCTTATCATTATTTTGACTTATTATATTAATTAAGATTCTTTTATGCTAAAGTTGATAAGGATTTTTTCGTAATCATTTTCTTTTTTTCTAATGAATGTTAATTTTATTTTTGCAACCAAAGTTTTAATTAAAATTTTCTTAGTTAAAATTAGTAATGATTTTACCGTTAATTATAATAAAGTTTTTTTTTTGTTGCCATTAATTAGGTTTCCTTGCAGTCATTGCATTTTTTTTAGCTGATATTGATTAAAAGTTATGTTGTCATCTATACAAGTTGTGGTATTTGTCAGTTAATATTATTGACAAAATTATTTTCTAATCAATGGCAACAAGGTTTTAATCAACATTAGTGAAAATATTTTCTTGTAAATTAAGATTTTTCAGTTGGTATCAATAAGAAATATTTTTAAATTGATATTATTATAAATTATTAGAATTGTTTTTTAGTTGATACTTCTTAAATTTTCTCAACTAATATTGACAAGACTACTTTTCGGAGAATATTAGTCATTTTTTTGTGGTAATCTATATAGATATTTTGGTTAATGTTTATTAAGATTGTTTTTGAGAACATTTTATATTATTTTATTTTTTGTAAAGAATGTTTAAGATTATTTTTTATATTGTTTAATTGAGAAACTGACAAAAAAAAAAACTCTAATCAACAATTATAAAAATAATTTTGTAAAATATTACTTAAAAGTAACCTCAACCAATGTAAATTAATAATTTTATTTTTTTTTGCAAAAAAAAATGAAAAAATCTTGAGAAATGTTGCAAAAGATTTTATATTTGACAAAAAAATATCATTGACTAAAACTTTCGAAGTTTACTATCAAAATAAACTTGTGTACTTGAAAATAATTGATGTATTTTATTTAAATAAAAAATAAAATTTAGTAAATTTAAATTGTCTTATTTAAATAAAAATAGAAAATATAATAAATTGAATGTATTTTAATTGGTTAAAAAATGGTGAAAATCTTATCCTTAGTGAAACATGAAGGCTTGTCTGTATCTGTGATCATTTATTGTTTCATTCATTTGAATTTATGAATTGATCCATTCCTGATTCCATGATATGAATTCCGTTGTTAAGCTGTAATGGCATGACATGAGAGCATTGATCTTCTTTTTCTTATTTTGTCCAAAAATACAATACACCATCTCATTTGTACCATGTGGTGTTTACATTTATGTCACATGATAAATCCCCTCAAAAAAAAGTCCACCACTTTGAGTCCTGCACGTCTTCATCCTTAACTCCATGAAAACACTGCAATTTGTCTTTTTTATACTTTTTCTCTCACTCACTCTCATGCCAAATAAATACATTAATGTTAATATATTTCATTTTCTTCATGATACAACCACTCCAATCTTGTGAAAATTTTTAGGTCCCCTTCTACATTGCCCTGTGACTTGTTTAATTTTTCTTAGAATATTTCACTGTGGGAATGAGATTGAAATAAAAAATTAACTTTTGGAGGAGGTGTTATTAGTTTTGTGGCTCTATTCTGTGATTGGTGCAATTGTGGTATAAGTTTAGAAACACCAACTACCTTATCATCATCGTGGTCGTATATTAGTCAGCTATGCCCTAGGGCCTTCTGGGTCTCAAAATTAGTTAATTAAATCATGATTAGGTTGTTAAAAGTAAGACTTTCGCTTTCAACCTCAATAAATTTTTTCTTCGTACTGTTTCTATTCAAACTGTGATGTTTTATTTTGTTCGGAAGAAATATTCTTGAAGGAGAAGGTTTAGAGAGATTTTCGTTCGGAATAGCAAATATTAATAAAACCCGAATCCAATCAAATAAAATATTGATATTATCTTTAATTCAAAATTTTAAGATAATAAATTTATGAATTTTTATCTTTATTTATATATATTTATTGTTAATGGTGGAAAAAAAACTGTTTTGGTTAACAGAGATGCTTTTAGTGCGATTAAAGAAATGTGATTGCAAGTGTTATATTTATCTTCATTATTATTGCATGGTGACAGAAAATAAGTAAAAAAGAAATTAGGTGAGTTGAGGTTGAGGAAAAAAAAATGCATATCCGACCGAATGTGATCTAATTAGAAGTAAATTTTGAACATAGGATTAAGTTGGATTAGATAAGTGGATAATATTGAATAAGTAAAATTGATAATTACGGTCAGAATCTGACAATGAATTGAAATATTATGGATATTCGATCCGATCTAAATGTATATTTTAATTTTTATAAATTTGTAAATATACTTAAAATTTTAAATTTAATTTTTAATATGATTCTATTATGTTAAAACTTAGTAATAAGTAATATAAAATTATAGTTCATTACAATAGTCATTACTAAAACTATTGTGCATGCGTGTTTTTTCTTTTAATACTAAAAGTAAATATGTATAATATTAGACAATCAATCCGTAGTGACGGGAATCTGGGGATCCCTATCCATATCAAAAATAAAGATATTTTAAGTTTTTATTAAAAAAAATTATCCTTTTTAAAATGATTAATTTAAAAAAAATGTTAAATGATAAAATAGTTGAATATAACAAATTTACTTAAAAAGGTAAAAATGATAAAAAGTTGTTTAATTTAAAAAAATATATTAAAAGATAAAATTGGAAATAGAAATATGGATACAGAAATAGAGAATCCCTTTTATATGTAAGTATAAATATATAGATATAGATTATACATGTCATTTTATTAACTTAAAAATTCACTATATTTATTATTTATGTCATTTATTTAAAATAAAAGTAATTTTTTATTAAAAACATTTAATTTAATATAAAATTTTAATGTAAAATTCGATCAAATTAACCCATAATTAAAAAATCTGAATCCGATTAATCCAATAAATTAGATAATCAAATATAAATTTTAAATTATTGAATTTAAATTATATTAGATGAATAAGGTCAATTTGAACTGATTTAATTAGGAATGACAAAAATATATATGTCCCTATCTATCTGGAGATAAAATTTATGATGAATAATTGGTATCTACATATATTTATTATTTGTGGGTAACAAGTATTTTAGGATAATGATATTTTAACATACTTTTTTTGACCCAATTTTAACCCACTTTTTCAATCACCATTATATAATTTATTTTGATTCTTTTTAGTGATGTGGTGTGAGGATTTAATGGTGATTGAAGTAGTCGGTTAAAAGTAGATAAAAAAAGAGAAATTAAAATGTCATTATCCGGTATTTTAATATTTGTTTATAAAGAGGTCGAAATATCATACTACTCATGCCTGCGAATATTTGCTACTCACAAAATATTAAATATTAAATTTAATTTATATTTTATTAATCTAATTAAAATTTTATTTAGATTTTATTTTTAATTTTTTTTTAGTATTCAAAAATATCCATAAATTTTAAATATATATATATATATATATATATATATATATATTAATAGGATATAAGAGAATAATCTCTTACTGCAAACCAATTTGATCGATCCGGTTTCCATGTTAGATCGAACTGGACTATTTGAGAATGAGAACATGAAAATTTGTTGTAGCATCCGAGGTTGTGTGAATGTGGTATCTGACAGAGTGACCATAAGGAGAATTGGGAGTGGCACTGTGTCCCACACCCATCCCATTTTTTCTTCTTTCCTATATTTATTTCTTTTTATCTCTAATATATTATATACAATCAAAATCAACAAATACTAATACTTCACTTCATTTATTCTATTTTCTTAAAAAAAATCAAAAAATTTGTTTGAAGATTCTTTTTAACATCACTTTAAAAAAATATTAACTTGATCTATAAACTAATTTAAATTTATAAATATTTTTTCTTGTTATCTATAATATTTTATATAGAGTAAAAATCAACAAATACTAATTCTTCACTTAATTTATTCTATCTTCTTAAAAAAAATGTAAAATTTTGTTTGAAGATTCCTTTTTATCAACTTGATGTATAAACTAATTTAAATTTACAAATAATTGTTTTATTGTAAACTTTTTATGAAATAAAATTTTGCTTTTAATATATTATATAGAGAAATAGTCACATAATGTTGGAATAAGTTATCCAGACATAATAATTGTTTTAGTAGATAATTTTTCCCAATATATTCTTTGTGTAGTTTATATAATAATTTACACAATATGATTTGTTGTATTTTATATTTTTTTACTATTATGATATGCAGTAAATTGTATATAACATATAAATAAAAAATATTTTGTCATATAAAATTATTTTACAAATAGCATTTTTGAAAAAAGAGTTAGTTAAATTAAATCAAAATTTTAATGTTATCACGTAGAGAAAGAAAAAAGATAAATGAGATAACGACACGTTGTGGAACACTTCAATTAGATTTTTAACAATTAGTACAATTTTGATAATAAAAAAAAAGAAAGAAGTTTTCTCTCTTTCTTGCCAAATGTCTCGGTACGTTCACCATATAGTATAAAAGCAATGTTTTCTGAATTTTTTATTAACACTTGAAGTGATATCTTTTAATGTTTCAGATTTTATCATAATTTAAATTCAATTAGGCTAAATATATAATTATATCATTCACGTATCATAGTTTAACATATTGAACATTATTGTGATATAATAATATAGAAGGAGTTCACAAAACTTACTTCCGTGTGGCAGTGCCATCCAAAAGTCCAAAAGGCAAAAATTGATTTCCATTATTGTGATTCTGGTCTTCGCGACCCACTCAGCCTCCAATCATTGTTCTCTCCACAAGAACTTTTTTTTTTTTAATTTTTTTCTCATCAACAAATATTCACAAGCCACCGTTATTAATATCTAAACATTTTTAGTTGAAAAATGAAGAAACTGGCTTACCAAACAGAGATTACATAATATTTAATATAAATATTTTTGCAAATGAAATGCAAGAATTCCAAGAATGAAGGGTGATGGGGGAACTACGTGTATGGGATCATGTGGTCACGTGTCGCTATCATGTTTGCTAACCACAATGTTGATTCTTACTATGATTAGATAATGTCAATTATTTCACACCCATGAGGCCACTTAATGGGGTCTTATTATTCATATACTATCCAAATGAAGTAAGTGGAAACATTATAATAATAAAGGTAAATAATTATTTATTTATTTATTTATATTTCAAAATTAATTAAAAAATGTCAATTCAGATCTTAAGAAAAAGTTGTCAAAATATCATTATTAGAAAATAAAAGATGCAACTGGCGAAGAGAAAAATGAGATATCCACGGGTGTAAAAAGCATATATATAATGAAAGTTAATCAAAAGTAGAAGAGTGAAGCAGAGAAAATGATTGCAGTGTGGTGTGGGAGTGAGACATTTGAAAGAATAAGAAATGATGTGGTTAGTTTGTAGATTCCCTTTATGCAAAAATGAAAGTAATAGTAAAAGGGGTGTGATTGAAGAAAGTGATATGGAGGCATGTAATTGGGTTTGAGGAAAAGTGAATGTGAAAAGGAAAAGATGATATAAGTGAGAAGCAGAGCTTGGGGAAATCCAATTGGGACTTCAATTGAAAAGGAAATTGGAGTTTTGTTTGGGAAGGGAATGGTGCCTCATAAGTGGACTCTTTTGGTGTCATTATTCATTACAAAACTTCTAGACGCATATGTGACAATTTTCTTTTGGTAAACTTTCATATGCTTGCATTTCTTCTTAGTCCTCTAAAATAAGGCCAAATATTTCTTTCACCTTCATTACACTACGCCACTCAACTCATAGGGTCAACTCTTAGGGAATTGCTTCCATCCACATCATATGGATATCACTACTATCTCCTCAAACTCTCCATGGGGCCTCGTATTAGTGGGTAAAACTTTGATGGAAAAATTAAAAAGGGAAGGAAATAGTAATTGACTTTGAATTTATTACCAAATATCCAAAGAGCCTACAACCATAGACGTTGTTTTCATTAGTCACACGTGTAAAGAAATAGGAAAGTGGTTTTAGTGAGAGTGATTAGATTTTTGTGAAGAAGTACTAAAGCATTATCCAATATGTGGATAATATGATATTTAATTTCCGTGTGAAAATACGTTGATAATCTCCTCTTTTTACCAAAAATTAAAAAAACGTCGATTAATTGGAACGCAATAAGAAAACAGGCGTGGAAATATATAGAGTTGCTTACTTTATTGGCAATTTCCAAAAGCTTAACTTTTGATCTCTTTGACTTGGATTGGAAATGATTCGAATTTGATAGGATGGAGATGTGCCTCCTAACTTTTGTGTTTTCTCAACCTTTTTGTAAACTCTTGAGATTAAGATATATTCTTCTCTGATAGCGACCTTTTCTGTTGAATTTTATTATTCTCCATTACTCTCCCATTATGGTATGTATGCTTCCACTACCTTCACCCACCAACGTTGAAATCAACAAACACTTTCTAAATGGCCTTTTTGGAAGGCACATAACATTGGGCTTAAAATCAAGCCCAACAACATTAGACAAGTCCAATCTTTAAGCATTTCAGTTATATTTTTCGGATGGACTGAAAAAGTTTACACCTTTTTTACAAGAAGCTGCTGGATCATGAATTAAGATCGCAGAGTGTGGTTTATAATTTACAGGTATTGTCTACCAGATGTTTATTGTTGTTGCTTCTCTGAAAACACTTATGAGATTGTAAACCATGAATGGTTTTGTTGCATTTTTTTGGAACAGGAAAATAAACAGACAATTATAGAATACGTTAGAGACTTACATTCGTAGTTTGTTTGTCATACACTAAACATATCAGGTCCGCCAGTTGATATACTAAACTTTCTGAAAGAATATTCAACTTAGAATAGAATGAAAATGGCTAATGTGATAGTTCCGCCAAGAATGATTGATGAAATGAACTCCACAGTGACTTTATAGGGAACATTCCTTTCTTTTTTTCTTTTTCTGCTGTAACTGAGGTCACAACTACCAGAATATCAGTGACTGAAAATTTGAAGTTCTCGTGCCTTGTAAAAGAGTAATATAATTTGAAGTCACAAATAAATGGATATAAGTTTAACTAATAATAAAAGTGCATGGAACGAGAATTAATAACTAATATTTAGCAATGTAAACAAAATTAAGAAAAAGTCATTTCTACGCAGTCAATAGCCCTGAAATAGTAAAGCTAATACCATGATTCTCGGAGAGAACAGTGGATACACAAATCAAAGAAATAACTCTATTCTATTTTACACCAAAATTTGGAACAATACATCATAGCATACATTGTATATGGATGGCCATAACTAGCGATAAGTATCAGTGTCTACAAGCTTAAGGCCCCAGCTCATATCCTCACAGTGCCTCACATACGGAACAAGTTCACCTGTGTCAGTTCCTCTCTTGGCCTTGCAATCATAGAAGGGAGGAGCATGGAAACATGGCTCCATTGACATGGCACGCCGACAGGGAGGATCTGGGGCTGTTCGGTTCTCAGGTTTGTACAGAATCCATGGTTTTAAACCTCCAAGCCCCTGAGCCACATAGCCAAAAGTAGACCAAGAGCTTGTAACCAACACATCAGTTAAGCTTAAGAGATACATTTCTGCCCAAGCTTTTTGGTTGTGCATCTGCTTCTGTGTTTGTTGATATCCTTCATGGCTCGGCTGGTAAACCCCAACAACTTCTCCTGTCACCGTAGGGTATTCCCAATACATGTCTCTTACCTTTTCAAAATAACCAGAGCTTAAGGATGCCATCAACACCGCTTTTGACTTGGGACTTCCTGATGAATTGGTAGCATCCTGCTGATTGTTAACATCAGGCAAAAGTTTATGCTTGGAAGTACAAGCTAAGATCTGATCCAATACATGTTGAAATGGACCGGGTTCTGTGTCAAACACTCTAATTTGTATCCCCACTCTTTCATCGGCTTTAGCTAAATAAGCTTGATAGTATCTGGTAACAAGTCCCCACACACTGTTAGTGGGGTGGAACAGATACCTACCCAAGAAATGGAAAACTGTTTCTTTATTTGGGAAGAGATCATTCAGCTCCTGCTCAAATGATGGCATCAAGAATAGAGATGGGACAAAGTAATTATCTGTTTTCATCACTAACCAAGGCACTTCCTGGAGAAAATGTTGCTCTTCATCACAAAAGAAAAGCTTATCATGATCATCATAATCGTGGACTATGTGAAGGTAGACAAAAGAAGGAACATTGGAATTTACAACCAATTTATTTTTCAGCATTTTCCCATGACATTCATCAGATTTCTGACTGAAACTATTAAACTGAGCGGTAAGAGGAAAATCAGCAGGGAGAAACCAGGAAGTATCTGGAAATGGCTCACAAAAAAGATCAGCCATATCCACTCCAGGGTCAACCAGCAGAACACGGTTTGTGAGAAGAGCATAAAGAAATGCAGAAGCTAGGGTCAATATCCTATTCCCTAACCCACTAAATGAAATCCATACAACATATTTACAAGGTGAGGACTCCGTAAATTTACCAGACCTAAGTTGTTCCACTGTTTTGTTATAGAATTCAGTGTAAGGTCCACACTGTTTGTGTTGAGCTTCATATTTTCTTAACCTAGAAATGAGGTAAGAAGAAGGGTTTCCCGACAGCCCTTTGAGATGATACTCGGCTGATTGGTATCTGCTGAGACAGGAATTTTCATCAAATCCATCAACTAAAAGGCCACCGTGCAGTTTATCTCGAAGCAACTGAACAGAATCAGAGGTATCATTGTCCAAATCTACAAGTCATGAGAGGAAAAAGAAAAGAAATGTTACAACTTTAGCAATGCGATGGGATAAAAAGGTGAAAGCAGTTAACCCTTTAGCAAGGAAATGAAAAAGGTACCTTGAGTGATTTGAAAGAGAGGGGTGAGTGATGAGGGTTCGCGAAGTGCCGCATCTGAGGGAGGGTCTCGAAGAACAACGGAGACAGAGAAAATAACAGAGCAGAGAACGAAAGTAGCGACGAAAAAAGCCATCAAACGCATGAGTGAGAAAGTGAAGGCACATTTAGAGTCCAAATCGGAGTGTGAGAGTGGGAACTTCTTCATCACAAAAATTGGTGGTAAAACAGTGAATGAATGCAGCAGAGTACGAGTGAGTGGGTGTCGGAGCAGATAGAGTGATTTGGTTTAGACGCCGCAGACCATGATGCGATCGACATTAATTTGTTTGGTTGGAAAGAATAGTTTAATAACGTTGTAATTCTCTCAAAATTAGGATAATAATCTTACTGTTTCTCAAAATTGGATGAAATTACGGAAATGAACTGTCGGTGACACCTTTTTACGCCCCTTTTTCCCGTTACCGTTACCGACTCTGTTCTTGGAAATTTTCATTTTAAAATTCAAACAAAAACATAAATATGATGTCACGTGTTTTATTTTTTTCGGTCGTGCATATATCATGCGCACGTATTTATGACACCTACATCTTCGTTGTTCAAATAAAAAAAAATTATGCAATTTAAGTTAAATTTGACTTTGAATATTAAGATTAAAAAATGTTTATTCTAATTTTTAAATTTCGGAAAAGTATATTTTTAGTCTCGAGAGTTGAATGGTGTTGTTAAAAATGGTAGTAATGTGATCTTTGAAAATAGACAATATCAAAGGTTGGTAGCCTCGTGTTTTACTTTTAATTTCTTCTATTTGTCATCTTATTTCAGGATTGAAAATGTTTTCTTTAAAATTTAAATACTCAAATATTTTTTAAATTTAACAAGGTAAGAATGAGTTTTTTTCAAAAAAATTTTAAAAAATAACAATTTAAAATTTTGCTGGCGGCTTCTCTTCGTTTTTAGATTATTTTATTTTGGGATTTTTGTCTTGTCTTTTGGTTTCTCTTCTAGGAACTCTCAAGTGTCTCATGTTTTTCTAAACAGACACACTCTTGAGTTTCCTGAAATTGATAAATTTGTGAAACCTGTTTTATGTTATTCTGAGTGCTAGATGACGGCGACAAGAAGAAACACACTCAATAGAAATTTATATTTTTTTTTTGAATTTTTTTGTGTTTTTTTATTCACAATACATTAATTATCATTAATTTTAAAATATATTAAAAAAATATTTAAAATATCAATATAATATATTTTTAATATTTAACCGAAAACAACACCAAAAAGTTCGGTAAAAGTTTTGGACTCCTCAATAGACATTAACAATGGTGGTCGGTGATTGTTGAATAGTGAATTAACAAAATTATTCATCTCTTTTATTGGTATAATAAAGTCTCTATATGACTTGGTGAAGGAGTTTGAGTGTTGTTGACGATGATGATGATAAGAGCACGTGATGAAATAATTTTGGATTCAGCTTCAGGTTTTATTGACTTTATTGTTGTCATATTTTTAATAGGGTTCTATGTTTTTAATTTAACCTGAAATTTTTATCGATGGGATTAAATGGGTGAACAAATGAAATATGACAATTACATAAAAGAATAAAAAATAAAAACTCCATATTCAAGGTTACTTACTTTAGTTTATATTTTTTAATTTATCAAATCTATTGTATCATTCACTAACTTTTACAAATTTTTCTCTTTAATTCATCCAAATCATACAAATTTTCCCTTAATTCAAACAACTTATATTAACTCCAAATCCACGTAAATTCAGTTTCCCAAATTCACTCTTCTATCTAAACAAAGCCAAAAAGTCGTTTTCAATGACGTTTGCAGCTCTTTTTATTCTATGAAAAATCAAACAAAAATGTCAACAAAAAGATTCCAAATTATCTCATGAGATTTTATATCTTACAAATGCATCCCAAAATAACAACTTTTTTTTACTTTCACCATGAACATCAAAATGTTATAGTAAAGAATTTACGGGACCCATCAAGTAAAGCTCCCCCTGTATAATTTATAATTGGTTATTTCTTTTAAGGTCTTAATTAGATTTTCCTATTACTTTCCTCTATTTCTTTAATTAATTGATTTTTTTAGTTATTATGTCGATTCAGTAATAATTAAAATTAAATACACTTAAAAATCCTAATAATAGTAAAAATTCAAGCTTTAATTATGAATTAACAACTTTATTGATTATATTGATATTTTTTAAACCATTAATTTTAACAAGATTGTCACCTGTATAAATAAGGCTTTGCCTTCACAATCTTTGTTATGGTCTCAATATATAAACTATTAATGTGGTTTAAAAAAATGCCTACTATCACATAGTCCCCAATTTAAACATGACTATCAATTTGGTTGAAAAACTATTTAGTAGTACATTATCTCTAATCTTATATGTGAGTGATGAAACTATTAGTGTCAACAAAAATTTCTACACATTTAAATATTACCCAACACTGTTATTGAACAATCTTGTTGAAAAATAAATTAAATATTAAACAACTGTTATTAATTCAAGAATATCATTATTCATTATCCTTTTAGTCAATCTTAATTTATCCGTTTAGTCAAACTTAGTTTATGTTAAATTGTTGACAAATTTTATTAAGTGACATTCATAAAGTTATTTGTTGATTGACATGGGTCAATATAGTTTTTGGTTGATATCAATCACAATTATATAAACTAATATTTATTATGATTATTTTTACAAGATAATTAATTGAAAGTATTTTTTTCTCACGTTTTAATCAATATTAATTCAAAAAAATCTCACAATTGAATTTGACAACAAGAAAATTTAATTAATGTTGAGAGAAAGTTTGTTCGATTTAACAATAAAAAAGTTAAATATGTTTTTTGTTCCTTAACTTTAAGTAAATTTTAAAATTAGTCTATTTTAAAATTTTGAATCAATTTAATCCTTTATCTCTCGGAATACGTGAATTTAATCTTTTTAATCAAATTTTGTTAGGTTTATTTGATGTTTCGTACATATTTTAGGATTGTATTTGAGTTGTTTATATTATTTGACACATTTTTACTTTAATGTTAAGTGAAATACTATTATGAAATACGCTTGAAATGTCAAATAAACTTAACAAAATTTGATTAAAATGACTAAATCCATATATTTCGAAAGATGAAAGATTGAATTTGTTTAAAGTTTTGAAATGAACTATTTTCAAAATTCACTCAAAATTAAGAAATTAAAAACATATTTAACCCACTTAGAAGAAATTATAACAAAATATTAAGAAATAACGACATTGGTTTCGTTATAAAATAAAGTAATCATTACAAAAATATATTTAAAACATGTGGAAAAAATATCATGTAAATGTAAGAATATGTTATAAAAAATTATACCAGATGAAGCAAGAGATTACAATAAAGGAGTAGTGAAATGCATGAATTGCAAAAATGAGAAAAAATGAGTAACTTGCTCGAGATAGTTGATGTAAGAAGTGTTTAATAATTGTTTATGGTATGGTTGAGTGAGAGGTGCGGGAGAGAAGAGCAGCATCAACCAACCGTTGCAGATAAGCACATCTCCACCAAACCAAATGCCACGTGTCATTCATCTGATTTTCCATTTTTCATATTACAAAATCCAATCAATTCACACCACAACACACCTCACACAAACACACGCACTCTTTTGTGGAACCATAGGATTGGTAACGCAAACTTGAATTTAGTTGAAGAAGGAGATGGCTGCAACTTCTTCCTTGTGTTCATCCACCCTCCAATCCCAAATCAATGGTCTCCACCTTCACAAAGTCACTCTTTTTCATCCTCCTTCCCTCACTTTCTCCAGGTATTCCTATTCATACTTCCTACTTTGGTGGATTGGGACACCCAGAGGATGAATTTCTCATGAATTTCACTCCTGTGTTTTTGATTGACAATCAAATCAAATTCACTCACTGGGACCCCTTTATGTGATTGTGGGTATTTGTGGAGATAACTGGACAATACTGTTTGTTCAAATTAAAAGAAAAGAACGACCTTTGGGTAGCTTGCAGTCAGATAATTCAAAAGTTAAATGATTTACTTAATGCCATCGTCTTGCATTGTCTCCTTCCTGGTTTCAATTCGTGTTATTTTTATCCGGGAGGATCGTGACAACTATGCTGTTTTTCAACCTGGATGGTTCTGTTTATTTGTACCCATTTCTTTCATATTTGATCATTTTTTGGTAAGGTTTGGGAATCTCGTCCATTGGCTAAAACATGGTAGCTTCAGAGCTTCGTTTTATTAGCCAGCATTTCGATGTATTTATTTGTGGTCTTGTGTTCATATGGAGTGCTAACAACTTTCTTGTGATCGGTACATATTTATGCAGATTGCAGTGCATGTATAATTTGTTAGATATGGTTTGTGCTTTGGGGTATTTGAAAGAATAATATAGCCTTCTTTAATGTCCCTTTTTAACTTTTTCTACTTTGTGAATTCAGGAGGAAAATTTCAACCATCGTGAAGGCTTCATCTCGTGTTGACAAGTTTTCAAAAAGCGATATCATTGTTTCTCCATCCATTCTTTCTGCTAACTTTTCAAAATTGGGAGAGCAGGTTTGGTAACATACTTTACAATGTACTATATTTGATTCTCATTTTATCAAGTTTTCTAATTGCTAGTGAACCCGTATTTTTGTTTTCTAGGAACTAATCATGAATGTTGGAGTTCGTGTGTTATCTTGTCTAGGTGAAAGCAGTGGAGTTGGCTGGTTGTGATTGGATTCATGTTGATGTAATGGATGGTCGCTTTGTCCCAAATATTACAATTGGACCTCTTGTGGTTGATGCATTGCGCCCTGTGACAGATCTTCCTTTGGATGTGCACCTGGTAGTCTTCTAATCATCTATACACGCATACAAATTTAAGCTGATACTGAATCTAAGTACTTTTCTTACTTTTTTTTAAATACTTTAGATGATTGTGGAGCCTGAACAAAGGGTGCCAGATTTTATCAAGGCAGGAGCTGATATTGTCAGTGTTCATTGTGAACAATCTTCCACCATCCATTTGCACCGTACAGTTAATCAAGTAAGATTTCCTCCTGAACTGTCTAATTCTTGAACAAAGTTGTTCCAACTGAAAACTGATACCAAGGAGGCAACTTTGATCAATTGTAAATGAAATAAAAAGATTATCAAAGGAGCTGTACACATGCAATTTGAGATTTTTGTTGTCAAGGACACAGTACTAGTGACATGATGCTGGGATAAATGTCTGAGATTTTAAGTGACAGTAAAGGGATGTCTTGGTTACTTATATTATTAAGGATATCTATAGAATATACTTCACGATGTGGATAGAGCATTAACAAGGCAGTCTGAGGACAGGATAAAGAAATGACTATAACAAATTCTCGTGGTATTTAAGACATCAATTTCCCTGACCAAATTGTTATATTGAAATTGGAGTACTTTTTCGTGAAGCATTTGAGGACGGGAGTGTTTATAACCCTTTGATGAAGCAGAAAGCCAAATCTTATGTCAAGGAAATTCTTAAACCAGGACTGACCTTAGAATGAATTTTAGTATTTTTAAAACTTTTTCAAAAAAGGTGAAATTCCTTTTGCTGTTACATGTTCTTTCAATATTTTCTTGAGACCTGTGATGCTAATTGGTTGGTTTGCTTTGGTTCACCTGTCTCTTTTATCCCTTTCTTGGTTGGTTTGGGTTCATAATCACCTATTATTTAGGTTATGGTAAAATGCAGTAGAAGGCATTGGTCTCTTTATATAATTGGCCAGTGCTATATGAAGTTGCGTACTTCCTATTCATAATGAGGAATGGTTGGCCTCTTCATGCCAGCTAAGTGTATAAATAAATAAATAGATTTTGGAAGCCTTATACCATCTCATAACCTTTCCTTTGTCTGAATCAATGTTTGCACCATGGTGTGAAATATGAGGCCTTATACTTTTGGGTATATCTATTTCAGAGTTGGTTTCTTTTTTTCAGAACCATAAATTGTTATATGCAGTTGTGTTAAAAGCCAGCTAGGGAACTGGACAGTTGAAATTAATCCTTGGTTACATGGAAATTTTCGCACTCCTGCTTTAAATTTTTCTGCTTAATATACCTGACTTCTTTCTCCTGATTTAGGTTAAAAGTCTGGGAGCCAAAGCTGGAGTTGTATTAAACCCTGGAACTCCCTTAAGCGCAATAGAATATGTCCTTGATGGTGAGCCATTTTTACTCCCTTTATTGTCTCCTTTCTTTTCATTATACAATGTTAGCAGTAGTCGTTCTCTCTAATATTTCTGACTTGGGTTCCCAATATTCTAACTGTGGCTTTCTAAGCTTTAACCATGGACCAATACCAGCCCAGTCTGCATTGAGTTTAGAATAGAAAAGTTAGCAAAGCAGTTAGTTAACTTGGAGTTATGTTTCTTTCCTGCATTATGGGTGCAATCTGGCTTTGTGAAACTGTTTCTGTGTCTTGACAATACTTGTAACAGAAAATTTTAATTTATAAACAGAAGACAGAGATTTAGTCAGCAGGTTTAATAGCAGTGTTAGACATATTAGTCCTATGCTTAAAGTTTTACAGTTTATTCTCAAATCTAAGTTCACACATACTATTCCAGTTTTTTGGTGAGTTGCACTTGACTTTTTTGTTGTTATATAGAGCATGTCTTTGTTTTCTTTATTTTTTTTTTTCATTTCTGTGTCAACTGAATATTCAATGAAAGTCAACGAATTTGAAAGATCAAGAACTTTAGTTTTTTTTTTTG
>Ga0209589_1002113_pt1 | contig 33974 bp, 20 predicted proteins | sample CowpeawhiteBW_FD_187525 | JGI IMG/M metagenome (GOLD analysis project Ga0209589, IMG submission 187525) | Root nodule microbial communities of legume samples collected from California USA - Cow pea white BW (SPAdes) (version 2) | ecosystem: Host-associated > Plants > Roots > Nodule | place: USA...
CAATATTATTCTATTTTGGAAAAAAAATAAAAATTAACAAAACATGAGTACTTAATAAAAAAGTAATTAATAAAGTAATATGTTAAAAAGTCGTTTTTAATAAAAAATATTAATATAACATTTATAAATTTGGTTTGAAATTGAGAGAAACAATATAAATATTAGTACTTAATTTTGTAAAAATGTTTATACTTAATTATTTTTAATCTTATAAAAAAGGGATTATAAAAATATTTTAATTATTAAAAAAAGTTGGGACAAAATTGAATCAGATACACATACTTAGGTACTAAATTGAAACAAAAAAACATATATGGGGACTAAATCGAAATCAACACAATCATATCTGATAGTGACCGACACGTGACATTACAATGCCACATGGCACTGACAATGTCACATGTCACACATAGGGACTTGACACATGACATTTTTATTTTGTTTTCAAAAGATTTAAAAAAAAATTAAAAAATTTTAAAAAAATTTTAAAAAAAAGATTTAAAAAATTTTAAAAACATCAAAAAAACCACATACTGACACGTGGCACGTTGACTAATGACATTAGTCAACTCCGTTTGAAAACTTATTTTTCTTTTTAAATTCAGAAGTTTTTATACCCAACTGTTCTTAAATCTGAAATTGTTTTTAAATCTGAAATCTGTGTGCAGGAGGTAGACAGTTTGTTTGTGTTTTGTCTTCCTAGTAAATAAATATTATATTAAAAGAGAGTTAAAGTAAAGAAATTTTTATCTTAAATTTATAATTAAGTTTTAAATAGAACCAACTCAAAAATTGATTTATAGGTTTAGAAGAAAAAATATATATATATATAGGTTTAGGAATATATATATATATATATATATATATATATATATATATATATATATATAAAATAAAGAGTAGATTTTATAAAAATATAAAAGTTAAATTATGTGTAAAAATACAAACTAGATTCTCTAAAAAATACAAATGATAAACTATGTAGAAATATATAGAGTAGATTCACTAAAAATACAAATCAATGGATGAATAAATTGGTCTAATGTGTGATGATAAATTCGTCTAATTAGTGCATCGACAAACTCATTTAATATATATTGCTAGACTCGTTTAATCTGTATATAAATATGCTAATCTAATGTCGTCTAATCTGAGTATGAATAAATTCATCTAATGTGTATCACAATATTTGTCTAATTAGAGAATTGACAAAGTCATCTAATGTATAATAATAGATTCGTCTAATATATCTATGAAAATACTTGTCTAATGTAGCACTACGCATAATAAAAAACAATAATTAAACTGACATCAATTAGAAAATTGTAACACTATGAAACATTATTTAAACTTACTTCAATCGACAAATTGTAATGTCAAGAAGTATTAGTTAAACTGACTTCATTTAGAAATCTATAATGTTTTAAAAGACATACCATATTACCAATAAGAGAACTAATTTTGTAATTATTCCATAAGTATTTTTTATTATCAATTTTACTTTTATTAATATAAATTATGTAATTATTTTACTCTTTAAATTTTATAATTATTTTTAAAATTTGCAAGACTCGTCTAATAAGTGTATAAACATACCGATCTAATTTGTGTTCTTAGATTCTTTTAATGTATTCTTAAATTCGTCTAATCAATGTATGTTAGACTTGTCTAACGTTTTTCCTAACACTTGTGTAACTAGTGTATGAACAAACTCGTCTAATGTGTATTCCAAGATTAATCTAATCAGTGAATGGAGAGACTTGTCTAGTGTATATTAATAGACTCATCTAATTTATGTACGCACAAACTTGTCTAATGTATATTGCTAGATTCGTCTAATCAATATATGAATGACTGGTCTAATGCATATTGCTAGACTCGTCTAACCAATATGTCGAAATACTTGTCTATTTTTTTTGCTATACTCATCTAACTAATGTATTCTTAAACTCATCTAATAAACATATGGAATGACTCATCTGGTATCTTTTGTTATACTCGTCTAATTAGTGTATGACCAATCTCGTATAATATGTGTTGCTAGACTTGTGTAATGTTTTTTGCTATACTCGTTTAATTAGTGTATGGAAAAACTCGTCTAATGTATATTGCTAAACTTGCCTAATCAACGCATCAATAGACTCGTCAAATGTGTATTATTAGACTTGCCTAAAAGACTTCCATCTTTTAGGGGAATAGAGCATCAAATAGACCTTTACCAAATAAACCAACTTATAAGCAATGGCAGATCTTGACGAAAATTGTTGGGAGAGCCAAAATAATACATCAAAAATTTATACATTTAATTATTATCACTAATAAAATAAAAATGAATATATAATTTAGTATAACAATAACTAAAAAAGAAATCACACATATCTATCTTTTCTCTTCAGAAACAAAATAAGATAGGTGAGAACAATTTGTGAGAAACTCAAGACATATAATGGAACCACAATTAAAATTCGGTTATAAAAAAACACACAATATAATAATTTTTCTTCTATGTTCATAAAATAAAAAATTAATATAAAACAGACTCATTAAATAAATTATTAAACTAATATTTCACTATCAATTGAGACCAAAGAATTATCTTCTTTTTTTCTCTCTCAAGAATGGAAGAGAACAAAGGAGAAATAAGAGCAAAAATGATAGATCTTTTTCTCTTCAAAAACAAAAAAAACATGTGAGAATGGAATATGAGAACAAATTGTGAGAAACTTAAGCCATAATAAATAAAAAAATATTTTGATAAATCTTTTTATTCTTTATTTCTTATTATGTTTAATTTTATATTTTAATATTTATTAATATTAATTATTATGTTTATAAACGAAATAAAATATTTGATTTAATTATAATACATTTTTTAATATCTATAATATAAAAAATATATAATATAAAAAAAATTCAAAATTTTGGGGGGGGCATGGCCCCTCCCTGCCCTAACAGTGCTCCACCATTGCTTATAAGACTAACCCACAAGAGACAAGGAGATAGAATCTCAAATTTAAGAGTTGTTGGAGAAGGGTTGGGTTCAAAAGAGTCTTAGCCCTTATATTGTGCTTGCCTTACTAGTACCTAAGAAATATAACAAATGGAGAATGTGTTGTGATTTTAGAGCCATCAACAATATCACTATTAAATATAGGAATCCAGTCCCTAGACTTGATGATATGCTTGATAAGTTGCATGGGTCCTTATGGACCTTCAAGCACCACAATGGAGAGGAAAAGGTCCATGAATGCAGCGGAAATGGAGTTGGAATGGAGGAGTGGATTCAAGCTTGGAGGCTCTTGAAGCAATGAATGTGAAGTGGAGATGAAACCTATAAGAGAAAACTATTCTAGGGAACGAGGCTAGAGGAGTTCTTGGTAGAAACTAGTCTAGCAAAATTACTCTAGAGGCAATAAGTGGAGTACTCTCAACAACAAGAGTAAGAAGGCCCTATTTATAGGATGCATGGCCGGCCTAATGTAATGTAAATGTAACATGAAATGAAATGGAGATATAGCTTGGAGAAGAAGCACAAATGGTGCTCGTGTGATGCAAAGGAGAGGGGGATCTAATGCCATGTGGCAAGTCACACTCTTCTTGCTTGCACAAAGTAGACAAGAGGCGCTCTAAGCCTTGTCCCCCAAGCTCATTCTCGGCCAAGTGATTTAATTGGGCTTGTATTAGCCCAATTTGAAGGCTAAACAACAAAATACTTTAGCATTTTTATTCTATAACATGGCCTAACATGTGACCCAAAATAAAATCTATTCTAATGCTCCAATCATGTGTGCTCTCATATTTTGATGTCTTCTTTAACCCATGAGAACAACATATTGAATCCCATGATGAATTTGATCCTCTTGAGGCAAGTCCATTTAGATTCTTCTAAGCATGCCTCTTGTTATTGGGCCTGTGATTGGGCTTGGATCTTTAGGAACACGTGGGCCTAGATTTGGGCCTATAGCGTCCTCATCAGGTCAATTATATTTTCTAAAATTGATATAAGGATTGGTTATCACCAAATAAGAATTAAAGAGGGTGACGAGTGAAAAACCGCTTTTAAACTAAGTTTGGATTATATGAGTGGTTGGTGATGTTTTTTGGCATTACTAATGCACCTAGCATATTCATGAGGCTCATGAATCATGTTCTTAGAGATTGCATTAATAGGCTTGTAGTAGTCTATTTTGATAATATTTTGGTGTATAATTGAAGTTTGCATGGGCACATAGGACACATGAGAGTTATTCTCTCCACTTTTAGGGACACCAACTTTTTTTCAAATGTAGACAAATGCACATTTTGTGTAGATAGTATGGTCCTTTTAGGTTCATTGTCAACAAAAATGGGGTTCATGTTGACTCCAAGAAAATCAAGGCCATTGGAGAATGACCTACATCTAAAAATGTTGGAGAGGTTAGGAGCTTCCACAGATTGACAAGCTTTTATAAGAGATTTATTCCTAACTTCTCTAGTTTGGCTTCACCCCTTAATGAATTGATAAAGAAAGATGTGTCTTTTGTTTAGGATGAAAAGCAAGAGTCTGCATTCAAGCAACTCAAGGAAAAACTTACTAATACATCCATTCTAGCGCTACCTGACTTTTCAAAAATTTTTAAGCTAAAGTGTGATGCATCTAGTGCAGGCATACATGCAATGTTGTTGCAAGGAGGTCACCTAATTTCTTACTTTAGTGAAAAACTTCATGGTGCCTCCCTCAACTATCCCATCTATGGCAAATGGTTTTATGCATTGGTGAGAGCCCTTCAAACTTGGGAATACTATCTAGTGTCTATGTAGTTTGTCATTCATAGTGACAATGAGTCACCTAAATGATTGAAGGGACAACATAAGTTGAATAAGAGACATGCAAAGTGGATGGAATTCTTAGAACAATTTTCATATGTGATAAAATACAAGAAGGGTAAAAATAATCTTGTGGTTGATGCTTTACCTAGAAGGCACAACTTGTTTTCAAAAATGGGAGCCCAAATTCTTGGATATGATCACTTATATGAATTGTATGAATAAAACTCTAAGTTATCTTCCATTTTTTCTAGTTGTCAAAAGAAAACACAAGGGGGATTTCTATGTTTCCCAAGGCTATTTCTTTAAAGAAGGAGAATTTTGTGTGCCCTAAGGATCTCATAGAAAACTCTTAGTGAAAGAAACACATGAGAGGGAGGGGGGTGTTATGGGTCATTTTGGAGTTGATAAGACTCTAAGCATTCTAGAGAAAAAAATTTATTAGCTCCACATGAAAAAAGAAGTCCAAAGACATTGTCATAAATGCATTGCATGTTTACTGTAACATTCTGGCCGGATATTACTAATTTAAATAAAATAAATATAATACGCAAAAATAAATAGGTAATTAATAAGACTTCTTTTGCAAAGCGCAGGAAAATTTAAAAATTTATCAAACGCGGCATAGTTCAAAAATTTAACTAAAACATCAATAGTTCCTGGTTTCCAAATCATAAAGACCATAGTATCTAAAGTACATAAAATAGTAGTAAAATCTGCTCTATATATCCCCATGCTAGCCCTGCTCTGGCTCTACATATTACCAGTAACATCTGAAACGTCATCTTCTCTCGTATAACAAGTTACACGATCATTGTCAAACACAAGCAAATAGGGTGAGCTCACAGGATAAACCAAATAATGAACAACATAATGTAAACCCACACCCTGTCGAAGAACCTCCATCCTCCGATACTAGAATCATGGCCACCACCATTTACATCCAAGTTCTACATACTCTGATAATGACCTTAAGATGACACTTGCTGCCACAAGCCACCACTTGTGGTTCCACCACTACAAGGCACCACTTGTAGAACACACGTGCAAAACTATTATGTTACGAACCACCATCAGAATGCCAAGTGGAGCTCCCAAATAGGAATCGCAATTTGTATTCTCAACACAAGATTCACAACATTATGACCACTACTTATGATTGCAAGGCACGTGTAGTCAACCAATATGAGCCATAACTCGCATGCTCACCGGATTTCCAAGATCATCATACCACAACCCAAGATCGCCACATATTTACCTTCCATTCTAAGCCACAACTCATGAATGGGCCTCAACAAGCTTCATAATCAAAGGTATCATCCACAACATTGTAGACCACACAACGTTTCCAAATAAAAAGCACCTGCCCTTTGCGTTATCGCTTGGTGTAGCCTAAACGTCGCCAGGCGAAATAACACTAAAGACTGCTTAGCAGGAGCCATACTTCGCCAGGTGCCATGCACCCTAGAGGTATCCGAATTTATAGATATCGCCTAGTGGGACCTTGCTCACCCCCAGGCACCACGTGTTCTAGTGGCCACTCCCACATATTTATCGCCTGGCAGAATCATCCTCACAACCAAGTGCTACACGCTCTAGGACCTCTCTGTAACATCCCGACCGAATATTACGGATTTAAATAATAAAATAAAGAAGTAAATAATAAAACTTCATTTATTATAACTGATATTCCCAAAATGTGGGAAAATTAAAATCTTATAGTAGTAATAAATAATCTAAAAACCTCTACTATAACTCCAACATAAAATCCATAATAAAAACCAAGTTTAATAATATAAAATATTGCAACTGTTCCAAAACATAATAAAAACTCTGATAAAAGTTCTAATAAAATCTTCTCCCAATACTAGCCCCGCTCAGTCTCTAGGCCTCACCAGATCCACCTGCAATATCATCTGCTCTTGTGTATCGCGTACACGATCATCACTAAATACAAGCAGATAGGGTCAGCTAACAAATTACACATATATATATATATATATATATAAATATTGCACAGTTATATATATCACACAATCACACCAAAGGAATCTCTTCCTTTGATCCCACACCACATGGCCACTACCATGACAATTGTGTTCTACGTCTTATAGCGATTACCTCAAGATGTCTTGCTGCCATACCTATCGGCCACAATCGATAGAGCACGTTCGGAAAACCATGCTACGGATCACACACTACAACGCTAGGTGGAGTTCCCAAATACAAACAAAGGTTGTAACGTCCTAAGACTACCAAACTCGTCAGTTAATCGCTGAGGAGGGCAGTCTATCTGGACCCATCCGTACTAGCCACAACCAGTACACTCACACCGGCAACACTCGCCAACCCGAGCTCAACTCAAGGGTTCCTCGTGTTCACCCGCCATCTCGAGCTCAACTCGAGGGATGCCATTTCGAGCTCAACTCGAGGAATGCCACATGCTTAACCCCTATCCCGAGCTCAGCTCAAGGGATACGTTCCAAGCTCAACTCAAGGAACAACAGCAAGCCGACCTTTAAGGCATCACTAAAACTTTGTAGATCACGCACGTCAAGAGTAAGAAACCCAATACCGCTGTGGTACAATCGCCTGGCGGAGAACACATACCACTAGGAGTTGCACTCTTCCAGACCGCTTGGAAGGTATGATGAGTAGAACCTTGGCTCACATTCAATAATTAAATTTTTGGGAATTTAATATTATTTTTGCGCTTAAAAATTGTATTTAGTTGCATACTATATTATTGGATATTCTTGAGTTTAATAATGCACTGTAATTTAGTTTAAGTCCTTAAGAGTGTAAATAATGAATATTTTAATTCATAAATTAAGTCCCAAAATAAGAATTTTGGAGAGGAATAGTTCAGGTACTAAATACACCCTCAATTCTCATGTTTACACCCCTTTTTCCCAATTGGATTATCTATTTCTGAAAAAGGACATTTCTGGAGCTAATTGCACCCCTTGTTTTCAGGTTCACACCCCCTTCTGTAATTGGACTTTCAATTTTTGTTCTGCACCCCTCCTTTTTACTAAGCTGCACCCCTAATGTCACTTAAACTCTAGTCCACCAGATATTGTCACGTGGCAATTCTCCACTTACTAAATTAGCCAATGACAGTTTGCCACATCATCAATCCTCCAATAACTCAAATCACCAATCAATGTTTGCCACGTCATCGTCTCCTTCCCAACACAAACCCTAACCCTAGTCTCCTTCTCTCGCTCTTCCGCACCAACCCACTTTGCAGCCGCCACCTCCATTGCTGCCACGACCTCGTCCGACCACCGTTGCACACGCTGGAAAGCAGCCGCCCGTCGCGCCCTCGTCAGAAATTGTAGCCACCGCTGCTGCACTGTTGGAGTTCGCGAGTTCGCATCATCTTCTCCGAGCATCCCGTAGCCACCACCACGCCGTGATTGCCCTCACAGGAACAACGACCACCATCTTCTCATTTGCCCCTTGCTGCCACCAACATGCACCATGCTCGAACCTGCAACTCCCACACCACCATTGCGTCTTCTTCATCATGAAGCCACCACCAGCGCTCGCACGCCATAACCGCAACCCCCATCTTCGCATCACGCCGACAACACCATGCCTGCACCATTCTCGCATACGTCAAGACCCACCACTGTTGCACCATGTCTGCTCACGAGATCTGCAGTGACCAACTCAAAACTCTGTTGTGTTGCCTTCGCGCCACCATTGTCTTCGTTCAGCATATTGTCGAAACCACCATTGCAGCGCCACTCACGGGACCTGCAGCAACCACGACCACTCACGGAACCACCACCAAACCTTCGTTGATCTCCTTCCCCGTGAGGGAAACCATGATTTTGTGATGCAACGTAGAGCCTCTGTCATTCGCGAACCTCTGATCTTTGGCCATAAGTACCATCACTGCCACTGGGATGCATGCCTCGTGTCGTCCGTATCGCGGCGAAACGTACCGCCAAACACGTCCTCCATCGGAAAACAGTGGCCCCCTTCGGATCTGCGAAACGCACCTTGCGGCAACCCTCACGGCAACCACCAAAGCCTAATTGCGAAAAGGAATTCTGATTTGGGAGAGAGACTGCTCTAACACGTGGCAGCCTCTCGTTGGACAGTCAACGAGTCAGCACTGGTCAACCAGTCAACTCTGGGCAAAGATTTGGTCAACCGTGGTCCAACATGCTATTTTACACTATATCTGGCAGGTGGTTCCTCTATAGAAACCCCTAATTGCCTAAAAGAGGAAAAAATCGTTTGGCAGCAGTTCATCGCCGACCAGACAATTTCTGGAAATTTCCCAGAACCACAACTTTAATTGGAATACAACAATTCATACATAATCATACCATATTTAGCATGCCAATCAGACTTAAAATAATCAACACATGAAATTACTTTATTTAGCATGTCAATCGAATTTAAAATAAAGATAACACGTAAGGTTTATCTATTTAGCATGGCAATCACAATTAAACATATAATTAACGTGTAAAACTCCCCTAACCTGGTTTTCTTGCTTAAAACACAATTGCTATACCTTCCCTTTGATAACCAATGGTCTCCTTAGCACCACCTCAATTTAGCTCCTCTAATTCACTATTTTCCCTTAATTTCGTGCACCTTACAATGCCCTCAAAAATCTAGCCTCCAATCCCCTTTATTCTCTCACAATTTGTCTTTTAACGACGTCTTAATTAACAATAATGAAGGAAAAACGAAAATGACATTAAAACTGATTTTAATTATCATTCAAAGTCACTTATGGACTGTTTTCCCAGCCTCCTTTAGCTGCTCATTCATCTAGGGTTTTCTCTACCTTTTCACCTTCACGCCAAAACTAATTTTAGCAAAAAAGAAGTTTAATTTAGAATTACCAAGGTTCGAACCCATAACCATGCCAATGCCAATTCAATGCACAACCAATCAACCAATTCATGTTTTATGATATTTAATATAATTCTATGATTATATTATTGCTCAACATGATCAAGCATATTATTAAAAATAATAATAAATTAAATAACACAAAATTGACATACATAGGACTTAAACCCAAGTCCTCTCACACAATTAAGTACTCTCAACCATTTGAGCTAGTACTCTTCCACATCATATAAATCAATAATTAATGCCTTAAAGGCTCTCACTACCCGCATTTATTAATTAATTAATTATTTATTTAATTAATTTTCACGGGTTTTACACTCTCTGGTTTGTAACTCTCGCCTAGCGGTTCAATTCCCACCATCAGGCGCTACACCAATAAATGATTTTACTGGTTTAAAACCCTGCAGAACATAGTCTCACACCCCTAATCATTGTAGACTCACCTTAATTCACCAAACCGAGTAATCTTACCATTTTCCCTACATATGCGAAAACCCTAAATTCTCAAACCTCACTTCCCATGTCCATTTTCACTGCCCCGCAGTCAATCATGCCTCCACTGGTACATCTAATCAATTTAAACTCCAACCACCAGCTTCTCAATGCAATTCATAAAGCAATAATCCTATGAACTCAAAATCCCCAATTTTTTTCCAAACCCTAATATGTATACATACAATTATTCGTCCAATCACCTCAAACCATAACATAATTCAACAATTACTTGCATCCATCACTCAACCAACAATTAAAGACCCTTTTTCCCTGATCAGAATGGTCAAGAAACCACAAACTCCAAAACTGAGCCAATTCTACTCGCGTTGCTTGGCAAGTATTCATCGCTACTAGGCGGTTCATGCCAAAATCCAAAAAACTAGTTACACTAGTTGTGTCGCCTGGCAGCTAGTTCATGCCGCCGGCGATTTCTGGCAGAAACCTAGAAATTAGGTTTAGAAACCATGTGTCGACTGACAAGCCTTCAAAGTCACCAAGCGATTTCTGGAAAAATTCCAGAAACATGCGAAATCCAAAAAAAAAATGCAAGAGAAGGAACATCATTGGCATACAACATATCAAGAAAATATATCAATTAAATTAAAATCATATAACAACTCCTTTAACCTGGATTTCTTTGCTCCAAAAACCTTTCTAAGATTCCACTTGCCCAAGGTTTGGTCTCCTATTGACCTTTAGTAATGGCAACCCCCTTCCTAGCCTTTCCTCTCCTTACAGGTCCAACTTGGTGCTCTGAAAACTCTCTCTTACCTTACCACACTCAAATTGTTCTCTCTCCTTTTCCACTAACCCTTTCTTTTCCACTTTTCAGCCCTTAATTTAATTAAATTAAATAAAAAACGAAAATATGGCTTAATGGAGACATTAATGGCCATCAAATGTCATTAACCGTGGTTTTCTCAGCCTTTCCAACCGCTCCCTATGATGGCCAGGGTTTCTGAACCTTCTCATTCAAGACAAAAAGAATTTGGGCCAAAAAAGAAACTATTTAGTGTAAATCAAGGTTCGAACTCACATCAATACAATTACTATGCAAATGCACAACTAATCTACCAATTCATGTTTCATGATAATTCATACACCTCTATGATTATATTATCAGGCTCCATGGTTAAGCATACGTGAAAATAATAAAACAATTAAATTAACACATTGATGGCATACACAGAAGTCAAACCCCAAGTCCTCTCATAATAGCCAAGTACTCTTAACCACTTGAACTAATATTATTCCTTATTATAACTCCTCACATTAAATTATATAAAGATCTTATTACCTGCATTTATATTAAATTTATTTATTTATTTAATTTTCCGGGTCTTACATTTACAATCTAAGTCTAGGACTATGCCCCTAGGTTTATATACCTCTTTGCTTATTGCTTCATCCCCTTGGAAAGATATTAATATGGATTTTATCCTTGGTCTACCCAAAACCCAAAAGGGGATTTGATTCTACTTTGTGGTAGTGGATCGTTTTAGTAAAATAACTCATTTCATACCATGCCATAAGGTATATAAAAAAAATCTTCTTTAGAGATGTGGTCAAACTTCATAGGTTGCCTAAGACAACAGTGTCTGACAAAGATACCAAGTTCCTTAGCCACTTTTGGAAAACTCTTTTGTCTAGGCTAGGAACCAAGCTTAATTTTTCAACCTCTTCTAAACCCTTAAACAGATGGGCAAATATAGATAGTTAATAAATCTCTTGGCACCATGCTAAGGGCAATCTTAAAGGGCAACCACAAATCTTGGGATAAGTATCTTCCCTACATAGAGTTTGCATATAATAGGATAGTCAATAAAACTACCAAAGTCTCTCCATTTTAGGTTGTGTATGGGTTTAATCCTTTGGACCTAATACCCTTACCTACTCCTACTAACTTTATTCACAAGGTAGGGGTATCTAAGACTGAATTTGTGAAGAAAACTCATGAGAGGGTGAAAGACCAAATACAACAACAAACAGAGAGATGTAGGAAACAGAATAATAAGGGGAAGAAGGAAGTCATATTTGAATTAGGGGATTGGGTTTGGCTCTACTTGAGCAAAGAAAGATTTCCAAAACAAAGGAAGTCCAAACTCAACTCCTGAGGCGATGGTCTCTTTCAAGTGGTCAAAAGAATCAATAACAATGCTAATAGCCTAGATCTGCCCAGTGAGTTTGAAGTCAATGCTACTTTATGTAAGTGACTTGATTCCTTTTATAGTAGCATAAATTATAAGGTAGACCCTCCAGAGTTGAGGGTAAGTTATTTTCAAGAGGGAGGGGATGATGACAAACCCCTAACAAAGGGACCAACCATAAGAGCAATTAGCTAGAATGATCCAAGAAGATAGGGCTTTATCTGAGTTGAGTAGGCCCAAGTTGATGTTCATTTGGGCTAAGAAAGATATGAAGACCTAGTTTGGGATTCTTTGTAAAAATTAGAATAATAATATTTTGGGCCTATTAGTGTAGGAATTTTATTTGGGCCATGTATATAGGCCATGCTTTGGGCTTAGGCCTAGTAAGGTAGTTTAGGCCTAAAAGGAGAAGGGCCTAGTTTTGGTCCTTGAAGAGAGGCGCCTAAAATTAGGATTTTTCTACTCTAGAATGTGCTAACTTGGAGAGCAAGCTAGGTTTATAGCTCTCCTATGTGCACCATGGCAAGGAACATATGACTTGCTTAGGTGGCAAGTCACACTATGTGCATGCTCTCTTGTGGCTATAAAATTAAAGTTTCTAGACCATTTTTCCCTCCCACTTTTGGAGACACCTAACTCTCCTTTTATCCTATAAATATAGGGGCTTACCTCATGTAATCTTAGCTTGAATTTGAGTAATGAAATTTTTCCCAATTATGTGCATATTTTTCTTGTTTTGAGTTGACTCTAGAGTAGTCTTCTCTTTAGTCTACTTTTGCTTCCTTCCCTGGGAGTTGGTCTCACCTCTCTTAGGAATACTTTACTAAAAATCGAACCAAACACCACTTCTTCTTCTCCATTTCGTAGCTTCTGCATCACAACTCATCCATGGAGACTCCCATTCATCAACCAAGTCATCAAGGAGTTTGGAGGAAGGCCATCAGCTAGTGTTGTGAAAATCAATAGAAATTGTGATATACAGCAGAATGGAAAGTTTAATCAACACTTAAAAACAACACTAAGCTTTGTGATTGAAACTTGAGATTAACACATCAAAAATTAAAATGGAACCAACACCATAAGTAAAGCTTTTTTGTATGTTGAAAATACAAGCCTAAACACATAATCTCTATATAAAAAGTCAAACACAACATTATACCTAGATGAACAGTGCACAAGCCAAGACTAATGAACCAAAGAAGAAGAAACCACTAAACACAACAAGTTGGAACCCAATAAAATACTAAACATAATAAGATAATATTAAACTTAGATGGAAAGATTTTTAAAACAAGTTGAAATCAAAACTTAAACTGGTCATTCAAAGCACAAACATCACATTAGTTAGATCATTAATCAAGGTTTTCAGTTTGCATAATCTTAGAACAATGACAAGTTAAACATTTAGCTAAAATGAAACATATATTCAATATTAAAACTGCAAAAAAATGTTAATATATAAGAGTTTTGGTAAATTCTCCAATCTAACTGAGACACAAGCTTAAGTACATTGCTAGCTCTTGAAAAACACCATGGAGCTCTTGAGAAACACAACACTAAGATTTCCCCTGTTCTAAGGTTCTAAAATTACAATACTAAAAGAAGAAACTCGTTTCTTTTCCCTCTTTCCTCTTAATATAATTGTTGCACCCAATAAAAAATAACATCCTTTGAAAATTCCAACAAGGGTTGACAAAAGCTACTTTTCCTTTTCGTATGAGTGTGTTTGTTGTTACTACTAATTTATGATTGTAATTTTGTTTTGTTTGCTGACTTGGCATGGCCGAGTGTATTGCCATACTTGCTCAACTTCCTTGGGTCATTCTTAATGTAGCTCATTTTGCACATTAGACTGAGAGGAGTATGCCCTAACTTTGTTAATTGCACCAGGTTTTAAAGAAAAGTTTAAGTTGTTTATACCCCTTGCAAATGCCTCCAACTTCCAACATGAACTGCAATAAGACAAAAGCTGCAAAAATTATGCTCTAACACTCACATTAAAGCTCATGGGTCTATAATCTGATGCAACAAAGCTCAACTCAATTGTATATTTGTGGAGAAAATTATGAGAAAAAGAATCAGCAATGGTCAAGGCATAAAAACTCTTAAGTTTCAGTTGTAAAACATATTTGTTATGCTATATTTCCAAAAACTCCCATATTTCCTAAAAAGTGCAAAAACTAAGCTAGGAATGAAAGATAAAAGAGATAAAAATACTAAGAAAGTGCAATAAGCCTAGATATAAGAGTCTAGAAATTGAGTTTTCAGAGAGCTAGTAAGGAAGAAAGCTTAAAGAGGAGAAGTAGTTAAGGAGAGTGGTTAAAGAAGAAGAAAAAGGATAGTTTGAAAAAGAGCCAAAGATCTTTTAAAAGAAGGAAAATCAAGCTAAGGTTGAGTAGAGCAAGAAGACCAAAATATTACAATTTGCAATCTCAAAGGGAGCTTTCAGTTTTCAAAGTTTTTTGTGGTGTGTTGTTTCTATGGTAAACCATAATCGAAAGATGTATAAGTTTTGATGTTTTTGTTAATAAAAACAATTGGTTTTATTCACAATTGTATTGTGTACTAAAAGTTTTCTATTATATGCTTTGATATGTAATCTATACTAAAATTGCTCTATAATGTATTGCTTAAAGATCATATCAACTTGATATGATTTGATATAATGAGAATTTAGTATTAAGTTTAACATTTTAACAACCTATCAAACTTGTGCTTCATTATATATTGTAAAGTTTGCATGGTGTTAGACAAAAGTTTAATAACCCATGATTTTTATTAAGTGCTAAAAACAACAAAGTATAAAACATGGCCACGCTTTGTCCGTAAGAGGAAAGTCTCTTGTTCAACAACAACTCATGTAAAACACTATGTTGTTTATTTTTATGTCGATAAGCAATGTATTCTATTCAAATGATATGCTCATGGTCCTAAGTTAACATAGTAGTTCATGAATATTTGCATGCTTATTCTATGTTGCGAGAAAATTTCGTTTCTGTTTGACCAAGCCTATCCATAAAAACATTTTTCATATCAATGATCTCTTAGAAAATGAGTTAAAGTTGTTTTGTTTCAACAACTCCCTATCACATGGTTTGTTAACTATTGAAAAGTCTATCTACTTTGTACGACTCCGTGTTTCACACAATTTCAAGTAAAGGCACTTTGTCCAAAGATAAATAAGTATATCTAACTATTTTGATGTTGCTTAAAGAAGATGAGAGCATTTAAGGTGTACATGGAGCACATTTAGTGCATCTTTTACATCAAAGCTCTCATACAAAAAGGGAGGTGTTCAAGTGAGTTAAAATTTGGCCAAAATATTTTTTGTGCCCTAATAACTTTATAAGAACATTTCTATGTTCATTTACTAATCTAGAAGAGATATCTTAAACCTTGCAAACGTTAAAAGGCGTTACCCTACTCTAGTGAGCAACCTATTGATCACACCTAAGATAATCATTGTCTTGGATAGGAATAGTTGTGTTAAAGAATACTCGATTTTTAGGTAGGAATGGTTGGGTGATAAAAAGAATACTTGATGTGTTAACCAAGATTGACTACTTTCCGAAACAATACTCGTACAAGTTAGTCAAGAGTAGCTAGAAGGCGAAACAATATTCATGTTGTATCTTGCGGCGTTAGTTTGCTTAATAAAACTAAATCAATTAATAAGAATTGAACATAATCTATACTATCATATCAACTAGTATAAAAACATCTTGAGTAATTTTTTCCCTTCCTTATGATGTTACATTACATTTATAACACCTGCCCTAACTTAAGATGAAGGAATTTTCGAAATCCGCGTTTGAAAAGTTTTTTTATAGTTGTCAAACTTAAAACTAGCACATAAACAAATACTATAAGCAATATTTGCAAAATTTACAACAAATTTCTAAAACACAATTGAACGTCCTATCTTTTTTTGATCATTACCTTACACTATTGTCTTGTAAGGATGAAGTAGAATGTCAATTAAATAATGTTTAAGGGTAGTTTCTAAAAATATTTCTAAAATATAGCAAATAATTGTGGCTTATGCGCTCAATGTTTTTCGATCTTTGATCAGTAGTTGATTTCTATAACTTGTTTCTTACGAATTTTATAAACTATGTAGAATATAGTGGTAGAGAATATTCTTTTTTCACCAATTTTAAATATTAGAAATACAGTACATGTTATATTTAAAAAATTCCCCATTCTGCGGATAAATGTGCCATTTGATTTCTCGCTTTTACTATACGTACAGAGAGGTAAAAGTTTCTAAACTTTGTTCCTCTGACTTTCTTTGTAAGGTATTGTCTTATGTGTTATACACATTCTTTAAGATGTAAGAGATGACAAACTACTCCATTTCATTTCTGCATAGATGATTTGTATATAACTATTAAATTGAATAAAGATGTATTGCTATAACAGACTATATAATATCGTACATATACAATTTTTTACCTCTTATGATCATTTTTTTCTTTTCCCAATGATGGCTAACTCCTTGATCATGAGAAATTGTAGAATGCACAAATACGAAAACAAAAACAAAAATAGATGAGTATGTGATCGAAACTTCCGTTTTAAAATTTGTTGATATCTTATCCTTTTTACCAAAATATTATTAATATTGCCATAGTAGCTATCAATATTATCAAGTAAGTGCCTCTTTCTAAGGTCCACAAAATCCCTTTTGGCCAATAGAAAAAAAAGGAGTTTTTTTATTTCGTATTTCGCAACAATGGAAATGACATAAATATAGTACCCAAATTTATTTGCATTAAAAGAAAAATCAGTTAATATTAGCGCGCGCGCACAGACACACACATATATATATATATATATATATATATATATATATATATATATATATATATATAAAAATGTTGCAAAATACGAAGAAATAAATGTGTTTATTTATTTGCAGTGAAAGAAAAAGCAGTGAAGTGAATGGAACAAATATTAAATTGCAGGATTGGGTTAGATAGCGAATTTTTCAGTTGATTGGACTCAGCAACTATTTTATGATCATAGATTTGCGGTCTCCCAGTAATGAATGGATAAATGATGAATTAAGAATGCGTTCCTACTTTAATGATGGCTAATAATACTATTTGCCATTCTATTCACAAAATACAGAAAAAAGGGAAGTAATTCTCTGAAGCTGAGTTTGCTCCAGCATTAGCATGTTGCAGACCTGCAAAAGAATTTGTGTTGCTGGCCGTGGCACTGGATGTGGCATGACCTCGCTTTGTCTCTCAACTCTTGAAATGCTCTCATCGTATCCACATCAAAGCCTCCAGCGAACTGCCACACGTAACAGCCCTTTAGATAACAGGCGTCAATTTTCTACCATTGTTGAAAATAAAATTTACCTGATGAACTCGGAATGCAAATCTAACTCCTTGGACAATAAGCTCTTCTTCTTCAGGCCCACCACCAACTGTCTCAAGCTCAGCAGAGACTCTCTTCATATACTTCATGGCCAATTTTACAGATGCCAACTTGATCTGCCACAATTTAACATTCATAGGTAAAATAAATGAAGGGAGCTATTCTTCTCACTTTGTAGTAAGAAAATTAGTACACAAATCTATTACGATGCAATCCTATTCCTTCCAGAATGCAAGATGCACATGCATATCACAATTTTACAATTTTACAATTTTACAGATTTCTATTGGCAAATAGAATTTACCTAAAATGATGAAGAAGACAAACATATAGACAGGGATTCCATGTGCTAGTGTTAGTGCAGATTAGCGCAAAAACAATTGAGGTCGACGAAGCCCTATCAGCAAAGATAACCTCTGCTTTGACATTTCGCTATCAGCTAGCTACTTTGTCTACATGCTATGTGGGGACATTAAATTTTATTAATGGAGGAGTCTATGCAAACTACACATCCACCATTTTTATTCAATGAGGACTATGGGCCAACACAACTCTTGCCCATCATCACGTGCTATTGCTATACTAACCTATTTGTATTATATATTAAACCTACAACTGAAGTTACTATCAAGCACAAATTTTTCTAATATAACTTGCATGGAAATTACCTGGCTCACATAACCACTGTCAAGCATCCAATCCACGGGTATTTGGAAGACTTTGTATCTCTTTGTTGCCGATTCTCCCATTCTTGAGATATTGTAAATCCCATGTTCTAATCTGTCATAATCATTTAAAATTTAAAATAAATGGCATTAAAGGGTGATCACATGAACATTTAATTCACCTTGAATAAGTAGAGATACTAATAGTTCTAATAATTTAAAACAAATTCACGCACTTCTCTAAGAGAGTCTGCATCTTTTTAAGAGCTGGACCACACAGCTGCCGAGGATCATCGCGGAAAGACGAAGCCTCAGATACTAACTTCTTCAGGTCACAATACCCAAACGCAGCTTCACGCAAAGCATCAGCCTTCTGCTCTGGCCAATCGAAGTGTTTCAGCACTGCCCTTTCGTCCACCTGAAACAACAAACAAAACCAGACAAATCACAAACGATATACAGCATATTTTCTTGCAAGTATCATGGAAGAAGGAACACAACAACATTAAAAAATAAAAATACCAAATAGGAGAGTTCGTCGTCAAGCCATTTGACAAAAGGCACTACATCTTCAATGTCCGTGAATGCTGCGCTCTCCACCTCTTTGATCAAGTATCGAATAAAGTCTCCTTGAGTTTCTACATCTGTTTTTATCTGTAAAAACAAAAAAAAAAAAAAATATTATTGACCTGAGATCAGACAGTATCAGAACTTTGGTTAAAGGAAAAAACTTTTATTAGCAACTAGTAGTTTAATATTACTAAGCTCTAACCAACTGAAGTAAATTCTTTGACTTAATTGACAACTATGGACTAGGGTTTCAGTAATTGAAGAATCTTTTCTTTCTTGTTTGACCAGGAACTCAACAAAATGCCATAATTTTAGACCATATTTACGACTATGGCCAACCAAATTCGAATCAGATTACTGTCTTATCTACGAAGAAATCCAATTCAAAATAAAGCAATAAAAGCGACTACACATGTCAGCAGACAGTGACACAATAAATGGCCAGTGGCAAACCGGTAATTACACCGCCAAATTCACGTGCACTTACAGCCAACAAGTGAGTGGAGCGGTTCTCGATCTCGCCGATCATATCGCGAGCATTCGCCGTCGCCGGCACCTCCGCGGCACCGCCAGACCCCGAGTCCCGCCTCGGATGTGAGTCCCTCCGCATCAACGAGTGGTAAAACTCCACCACCTCCGGCACTCTTCTTACCTTCGCTGGGGCCAACTTCCCAGCCTTCGCCGGAGGAGGCGGAGGCGGTGGCGGAGGGGCTGCCTTAGATGTAGGCTTCCTTGGTGGAGGAGGAGGTGGAGGAGGCGCAGCCTTAATCGGTGGAGGAGGCGCTGCCTTCATCATTGGTGGAGGAGGAGGTGGTGGCGGTGGCGGAATGGCTTGTTCAGTTTCGCCGTTATTGGAGGAACCGCTGGACGGTGATGAAGGAGAAGAAGACGAAGGTCTCGGTGGCGGGTTCGGAACACGAGGCGCGCGTGACCTCACGGAACTGGAGAGAACCGAGTCAGAGCAATCGGCGAGTTCCTCCGAGTTACACCGCGAGTGATGTGGCCTTTCCGTTTCGGCAGCCTCTCTTTTCAAAATCCCGCTTCCGAGATCCGACGCCGTTTTCTTCAAGCTTTTCATGACATTCGACCTCACCGAAACCTCCACCAACCTCTGCGAAGCTTCGTGCTCGTGCTCGTGGTCGTGCACGTGACTTTCTAATGTCTCTGCTCTGCTACTACTGCTACTGCTACATCCACTATACGACATCGTTTTCTTCATCTCTGCTATCTCATCTTCCAGCGCCTTTAGTTTCCTCTCGCTCTCTCTCCTCTCTTCTTCCACTCGAACCTTCAGCTCCTGCAACTCCTTCTTCAACCTCTCGTTCTCCACTTCCGTTTCCTCCGCTCTTCTTCTACTCCTTTCGATTTCAGTTTCCCTCGCGCTGATCTCGCTCTCCAGAACGGGGACAATGGCGATGGACTCTCTCAGCAGCTTGTGCTCCAGCAGCTCCGTCTTCAGCCGCGACTCGCTCTCCCGGAGCTCCTCCACTAGACGGAGTAGCTCCGCAACATCTGGCGGTCGCGGCTGCACCTGAGCGGAGGAGCGCGGGAAGTACGCGCCGAAGGAGCGAGAGAACGGGGACTTGTGGGACGAGGACTTCGCTGTAGACGGCGATGGAGGAGGCTGCTTCTTCTGCGGCGGAGGGGTGTGCGTGGCCGGTGCCGGTGACTTCTGGAACCCCATTGCTACCCTTACCTTGCCGGCAACCATGAGTGTGAGATTTAATTATTTATTTTTATTTAGTTTTTAAGATTGGAACTGGGAAGAGTTTTAAGCATGACAAAGACGACGTCGTTGTCTGAGTGTAGATAGACAGAGAAGAAGAGGAGGAATGGGGGTGATGTTGCAGAGGGAGAATAGAAATTGAGGCACAGTTAACGATGAACGGTCTTCTCTTCTTGGATGCTTTTTGAGGGAAAATGGAGGTATAAAATATTAAGGAGAGTAATTTTAAATTTTATTACAGACAACAATATAGAACAAGTTTGAAAAAAAAACGAGGTTGTCCAAGTGGGATCAGTGCCTAGGACATTTATTTTGGTTGCGTTTAGTCTGAAGGGAGAGTGAGTTGAGTCGGGAACGGTCGTCTAACGGTTGGTTTTGTGATTTTTGGTTTGGTATGTTCAATTTTATGTTTTTGTATGACGTTGGTAACGGTTTGATCTTAAACGAGTTTGAAGTGAGCAAGGCGAAAGTATCGTGATATATTGGCGAGTTATCGTGGTTGTTGCGTTTGGTCGTTTGTTTGTTTGCCGTTGGCGTTGTGCGAGTGAGGGTGGATGACGCACCTGCTGGTCTGGGAGATGGTATGGTGAAACTAAACAACTTCTCTTTTGTTCTTTTACAAAACTACCCGCTATTAAAATGCATTTAATGCTGGTTTTTAAGCCACTTTAAATATTTAAGTAACTTTAAATATACAGTTAAATAATGTAATTACCCTTATCTCCCCCATAGTTGTCGTTTGAATTTATTTTTTTAAAACAATTTTAAATAGGTTATTTATTGTTTTCTTTCTCTTCATTTAATGTTTACGCAATTTTCAATCAGAATAAAATTAGAAATAACGATATAATAGGGAAATAAGTATTGTGTCATCCTGAAATTTAAAAGCCCACCTATAAAAAGGAATACAATTTCATGACAATTAAGAGGTAGCATGGCAGTGGTATTTTGAAATTTAAAAAAAAAAATATTATTTTTTTAATATTATTCTTCACCTTTTTCTAGTTCATACGTTATATAACGACTCTTTTTCATTTTAAGAAACTAATATTCATGATAATCACATTTAAATATTATTTTTATTGGTAAAAAATCATATAAACAAAAGTTTTATTGGAAAGGTTTTGACAATAATTTTTCAAATTTAATGGATCAATAGTTCTGTAAAAACAACAGTTAAATAGCATCTCGTTAACGGCTTCTTAATTTTAATTTTTGAAGACTTAGTAATTTAAACATCTTTAGATAAAATATTAATTGTAAGTCTACGATTGCCATTGTGGGTATTTCATTTAATTTTATGAACCTATGATTAATAAGATTAATTTATTTAGTAAACAACTCATACATTTATAGTTCATCGCTTAACTAGTTATATGTATTATTAAATGATCATAAATGATATTAAATTTTATTAGAAAAATATTTATTACTTGAAAACATCCGTTAAAATATACGCCAAATTTTAAAAAATAGGGTTAAATAGTTATATTTTAAAATTAAAAAATTTAAATAAATTATCTCTTAATTAAAAATAGGATTAAATATGTTTTAGTCACTTACCTTTCACTGAAAAATTAAATTAGTTCCTCCGTCATAAAGTTTTAGTCCAATTTAGTTCTTCAACTTTAAAAATAGGTAGATTTATTTCTTTTAAATAAATTTTGTTAAGTTTATTTGACGTTTCAAACGTGTTTTTTAGTTGACATTGAAACATAAATGTGTCAAACAATGTAAACAACTCAAATGTTATCATCACACACGTATATAACGTCAAATCAACTTAAAAAAATTTGATTAAAAAATAATTAAATTTACGTATTTATAAAGTTGGAAGACTAAACTGGACCAAAGTTTAAAAGATAAACTAATTTTAATTTTCAATGAATAAAATCATATTTAACCCTTAAAAATAATGGTATAAACATTTTCAAAACAAACATTTTATAAATCATTCACACTTTCCAATATATTATGAATCACCCATTATTCTTTGTATAACATAATTATCTTTCTTAAAAAAAATTATTGAGACGCTCAACAACACTAATGATATTTTAAATATTAAATCGCTAAAATTATGATTAATGACTAGCTAATTAAAAATCAATAATATATGTCTTTATTTTTTATTTCTATTATACGGAAATATTTTCTTCAATTGTTTTTAGTTTAGCAGAAATGAAATATAGAGAAGCTATTAATCTAATTTGATATCAAATTAACAATTTAGATTAATTAACATTAATAAGGTGTATTCAGTTACTCCCTCATTAAATAAATAACATTTCTAGAAATGTGTGACATTAATTGGAAGTCAATTATCTTTGGTATTTTCTCCTCATTAATAAATGCATATAACATATAAGGGTTAAATATCTTTTTGGTCTTCAACTTATAATAAAAATTAGAATTTAGTCTCTCAACTATATAAATGTGTAGATTTAGTTCTTTTCACAAAATTTTATTAAGTTGATTTAACGTTTCAAACATATTTTATAATAGTATTTTAGTTTGTTTATACAATTTGGCACATTTTCACTTTAATATTAGCTGAGAAACGTGTTTGAAACGTCAAATAACTTAACAAATTTGATTTAAAGGACTAAATACATACATTTCTAAATATGGGGGACTAAATTGGTTCAAAGTTTTCAAGAGGAACTAATTTCAATCTTCACTAAAAGTTGGAGGACCAAATATTTAACCCGAAAAATAAAAGATGGAAGCCAATAAAACATAAACATATACATAGAATTATGTTTTTTTTTATGAATAAAGGTCAAAGTAGTATTTTTTTTTTGGAGTCAAGATATTGATTTTATGGTTATTTTTTGTCAACGTCGGTCTTCTTGGTCAATCTCAAGTTCTCAGTGTTGTCGGTCTTCTCAAAGTGCATTTACATAAGGTATTTCGACACTCAAGTTAATTTTTGGTATAAACTACATTTGTAATAAATGTAAATAAAAGAATCTCAATTACCTTACTTAGAACTTCTATCTATAGTGTTCTTAATGGGTTTTTTACCTTTTGATAGGCCTAATCATGGCCTAATTGCACCATAATCCTCATTACAAGAATAATTTGTTAGCTAGAAACGATAAATGGATCAATCGCATGTAGCAAGTGATAAATATCATTATCTCTTAAAAGACTTGTATAACACTATACAACTCTCACAATTCACAACTCAATTAGACAACAAAGTTCACAAAATGAAAACTCTTTTTGTATTTTTATCAGACATAAATTTAACATAGAGTATTTACAATTATCAAGATTAGATTTGATTCACTTTATTCTTATGCATTCACAACAATCTCAATTCCAATTCATACTAAAATCCTATTCCTAGTGACTTTAAGCCTATGATAACTAATGGGGACGTGACAATGAGCAAAGGCAAGGATCCACTTGAAGGACTTGGAAGACCTACGATAAGGGCTAAAGTAAGGAAAGCAAAGGAAGTTCTTCAACAAGTGTTGTCTGTAACATCCTAGCCAGATATTACTAATTTAAATAATTAAAATAGCAACGTCCCAGTCAACATCCAAAGGACAGTTGATCAACGTTTCCAAAGCTTAATTCCAGTGATGCAATGTCCCCAAATTCGTGCTTAATCATAATTATAAAATGCATGCTCAATCAATTTACATTCAATTTCATCCAATCACTCACCAGTTATAATCTGAAATCAGATTCACTCATCCCCAATCCCACGCATGAACCTTCACCCCCAATTATGCAATAAGTCATACAATTACCCTCCATCAGTAACCTTCCATACATTCAATCACAATGCAATTTATACAATCATACATATAGATTCAATTCAAGCCTTCCAAACATCACGAAACCCATAAGAAATTAGAAAATTGGCCAGTCTAGTTTGTGTCGCCTGGCAGATAGAACACAGTCACCAAGTGATTCATAGTAAAACCCAGAAAATTGGGTTCAGGAAGCATGCGTCGCATGGCGGGTCTTCAAAGCCGCCATGTAGTTTCTGGAAAACTTCTAGAAACATAAACAATCACGAAAAATTTGGTAGAATCAAAGGACCACATGCATTCCATTCATCACCAAATCATATAATTAAAATTAAAACACAAAATACAATTCTCCTAACCTGAAATCCTTGCTCAAGTTGAAACCCTTAGTCCCTTCTTGATCCCAAATACGTCCACTATAAGACCCAAGAAAATTTAAATAAATAAATAAATATTTATTTAATAAATGCGAGGGCTGAAGTCCCTAAGTTAATTAATGTGGAAAGAGAAGATAAGGAATAATATTAGCTCAAGTGGTTGAGAGTACTTGGTTACTATGAAAGGACTTGAGTTCGAGTCTTGTGGTGTTATATATTTATTTATTTTGTTTTTGCGTGGGAATAGGGTCTCGAAACTTAAAGTATAAGCACATGTGTGCGTAAAATATCAAGGAACATGGGATGGCTTAATGGTTGTGCTTATGCTTGGGAATTGAGTGAATATGCGTTTGAATCGTGGCTTATGCTAAATAAGTTTATTTTTACTAAAATTATTTTTTGGCATGGATGAGAAGGGTCAAAAACCCTAGCTGTCTGCAGAGAAGGCAAAAAGGCTGAGAAACCACCAAGTAATGGAGAATTGATGAACATTAATTTTCTCCTTAATTGATTTTTGTTTAGGGAAATTAAAGGAGAAATGATGAGGCTAAGAATGGAGGAGAGGGATGAGAGTAGTGCTTTTAGGAAGGTATTTTCGTGTGGCTACCAAAAGGGAGTTTTAGAACACTAAAAACAACACTAAGAAGAGTGTTAGAAGGCTGGAAGGAGTGCTCAAGGGCAGAGATCAAATGGTAAATCAATTGTGGGACAATGAAGGATTCTAAGAGCACTTTTGAAGCAAGAAATTCAAGTTAGGGGAGCTGCTCTATTTGTTATATTAAATTGTATTATTTTACGTGGTATGTTGTATGATTAGGTGACTTTTCTGCATTAAAATTCTATTGATTTTAAGTTTCTGGAAATTCCTAGAAATTGCCTGGCAGCTTTGAAGGCTCGCCAAGCGATGCATGAGCGTGATACCTATTTCTGGGTTTTTTTAGATGAATCGTCGGGCGGCACGGGTGCTTCTGCCAGGCGACACAAATAGTAGTGGGGTTTCTGTGATTTTTTATGGACTTCATGATATTTTGGGTTGTTGCGAAAGTATTATATGCATGTTGAATGAGTGATCTTGTATAATTGTTGATCATTATTGTGTTTTATGATTATGGAGATAATTGGGGGCTAGGTTTCATGTGGGGCTTGCGAAGGAATAACCATGATATGTGTATGATTTATGATATGATGCATACAAATAATCCGAATTGAATAAATATGATATGTGCACAATATAATTATGTCAAGACGAATGCTAGAATTGTTGATTTGGGGTTTTAGGGTTTACGCAGGTGTAGAAAAATCTGGGATTTTTCCATAATTGTATGCACCGCTTGATGACGCATGAATTGCCGCCAAGCGACTCATATTAAAACAACCTAGTTTCTAGGGTTTGTTAAGAACCGCCTGGTGGTAAAGAACTATCGCCAGGCGACGCGTGTGGTGTTTTATTCACGAAAAATGCTACTTTTCGTGTTTTCACAGAGCAGGTATCGCCGGGCGCTAACTTTTGGGCGCTAGGCGCCACCATTTTTCTAGTTTGCGCAGTTTTCGTAAAACTGTGTTTCCCAATTCGTTAACCGTCCGATTTAGATGAAATTTTGACAAATGGTACATAACATGTTGTTCTTCACTTTGAATGGTGGAGATTTGATTTGAAGGTCAGTAGCTAGAGATATATGTTACTCATGATTTCTGGCTTGGAAGTCTTTAAAATGAATGAATAAACTCTTGATAATTTCAAGTAACTATTAATGTGGCATGAGTTGGAAGCATGCTTGAGTTATGTAAGTCTCTATGAATTTGAATGTTCCTTTAGGTTAGTCACATATTGAGAATTGGTTTATTGGTGAATGCATATGTATCAATATAAATTAAATTATTGCATAAGAGGTGTAAAGTGCTATATCAATTTGCATTGGTGCATAGAATCATGTACTTAAGTTGTTAGAGGGTTATTGTTTTACATTTGATTTGGGCATGCGTTATTCATAGGTTGAAATTGAATGCTAGCATGGATTTAAATGGTGGACTATATATATGAATATATAGGGATTGATGCATGTGATATGTGGTGAATTCTATTAATAATTGAGTAATAGTATGATCTCAACTGTGTGAACCCATTGGGTATATGAATGTGTTCAATTGTGATTCAGTCATGCTAATATGACTGGATAAGTGTGGTTGATGTTTTGGATTTCTTGTGGATTGTTGGGTTCATTGAGAACCTATCCAAAGTGTCAAAAACCAGTAGTCTTAACTCTACTGGTATGGCGCCTAGCAGCGCGGGGCGAGTCGTTAGGCGATAGCGGCCAAACAGAGGCCACTGGGATCGTGTGGCGCCTAGCGACAAGGGTGGTTCTGCTAGGCGACTATTGTCAGACAATGCCATAATGCCCTCTCAAATTTTTTGCAATGTCATTCTTCAGTGATATTCTATTAGTAGAACCTCACCAACTATTCAAATTGGTCCACGTAAGCCTGCATAGACATATTACCCTACTGTAGCGTGAGGAATTTAGCCTCTCTGTCATGCTTAGCAATGTTTGGAAAGTATTTATCTAAGAATCTTGTCTTAAAATTTGTCTAGTTCACCTCTTCCTCTTGGGTCTGCATCTGTTGTTACATTCCCACCCACCAGTACTTTGCATCAGCTACTAGAACAAAGGTAGCATAAGTGAGCTTCTATGCCTCTATACAAGCAATCACTCGAAAGATTTTCTCACACTCCCTAATCCACACATCAGCGTCATCAGGAGTGGCCTCGCCATTGATCTTGGCCAGCTTATGTCTTATAAAGTCATCTTTGTAGCCATTCTGGTGCGGGCTATGGGAACACCACTGGTTGTGGCTGCATGGCATCAACCAGACAGTGGATCGCTTAAGCAATCTCATATGCTGAGTTATTAGCACTGAATCTGGCTCTCTTGCGTGCCAATTCCTAATTCTAAAATACATTTTACCAAAACATGATTACGATCAAGCGAAAGCATTAACAACAATCATATTACTAGAGACTCATTCAAAGAGACTCTACAATCCAATCAATTCACAAAAGTCTCGCAACTGAAACATGTCAAGCTCACTCCCCAAAGCCCCAAAAAAATCTTATTGAAATCAAATGCTCTGATACCAAATGTAACACCCTAAGCCAATATTACTTGATAAAGCCAAATATATAATTAAAATAAAATATCATATCTGATACCATTCCCAAGCACGGGAAAATTTAAACTTTAATCACATATAAAGTACCAGTACTTCATAATTTATTTCATTACAATCCAAAATCCAAAGCCCAAATGAAAGGAAATTATAAAATAACTAAAACATGTTCTAAAACAAAATCCCAATAGTTAGCCCTCGCTCTGTGTCTATGCATTGCCATCCTCACCTAGAATCATATATGCTCTCATGTGACAAGTCACACGATCATTGCCACTACACTATCGCTTTGCATAGTCTTAAGCGCCGCCAGGTGAAGTTACAGCGCAGACCGCCTAACGGTTCCAATATACCGCTAGGCACCACACGCTCTAAGGGCTTCCCTGGGTAACCTATCGCTTGATGGTCCAATCAGTACCGCTAGGTGCTATACTAGTAGCATGACAACTTCTGGTTTAGCACTCCAATGCAGGTTTTGACACCTCAAACAACCCAGGCACAGGTCCAGACTACCAAGTTACAACTCCACACATTGCACATGATTCAAATTTTTACATTATCACATATCATATACATTAATCACATATATTCACCTATACTCAACAATTTAGAACCATGCTAACATTCAAATTCATCTAAGAACAACACATGCTCATGGAAATGTAAAACAACAACACGCAAATTTTTGTCCTAATTATAGACACCTTCGCTGTTGGAAAAAAATTTCCACACAAACTTCTTTCTCAAATCTTCCCGATAATCTATAGGAGTCATATGATTATAAAACCTTAGTATAATCCTCAAGAAGAAAAGGAAAATCTCTTAACTTCACTATTTTGTAAGATGCTCTACCAAGCTTCATCACCAAAAATATCAAAGTGAACTACTTCAAATGATGATAAGGATTATCATCAGGTTTGCCACAAAATTTTGGGTTGTTGAATGAAAGTAGCTTTTAATTCAAAATTAACATCCCTATTAGCCTATAAAGCTTGACTGCATATGAGTAGACAATCAACACTTGAAGTAGCTGACTTTCTTAGTGTTTTTTCATTCTCCATATCTATTATTTTTAACATAAAAAGAAAATTCCAAGAAAACAATGGTTATAGTAACTACTAAACTAAATTTACCTAAACTAATGAACTAACAAAATCACACTGACACACAACACCCATACATTGTCATATCCTTGGTAACGACACTATTTTATAAACGTTTAGTCGCTAAGAATTTATGCAAATATTATTTGCCCTCTTAATATAGCATAGTGAAAACCAAGAATCAATCTAAGGAGAGAACCCTAATATTAAGTGAATATGAGTGTGTGAAATAAGATTTGAAGCAAATCTATTCAACTATAACTAAACTAATTAAAAAATATAAAATGAAGCATGAACCTACTTCTACCTCTACAAAATTAACTAAAACAAAATGTTCTTGCAGAGAACAAACAAGATGAGTTAGGCACAAGCATCACTTTACCATGTAGTCCGTTATCTCCTCAGTTAGCCTCTTCCCGGTTGATACATGTCAACTTGGACCCAGGAGGGGTTACCTGCAGAAGAGTCTTCGAAGCTCAAGTAAGTCAAAACTCTCAGAAGGTCAAATCAGTGATTAATGAATGCGTACCTTTAATTACTGGGGTCCACACGTATTTATAGAGCATTAATGATGTCTGGTTATCTTGTGGGTCGGACCTTGACTTGGGCTCTAGCTTGGGCTGTGAGTGGGCCTGGGCCCTAACCGAGGCCTTTAAGGCCTATCGAACGCGGGGGCTTCCATTTTACTAAGTCTTCGAGAGCGGTCTGATCCGTTTACTTCTTGACTTGTCAGATGCCGTCCTTGGCCGCACACTGTCCTAGGTTGACTGCTTTGTTGTTACCTTAGTCCTTATTCAGTTATGAGTTTGATTCCATGGTGGCCCAAGTCGTGTACTTGGGTTGTTTCCGGCATGTGCGTGAGAGTTGTCATTTATATGGTCAAGTTGACCAGGTCCGATACAAGTTAGGCTGACTCGGAATAGGCTGAATACTTGGCTGCCTTGATGCATTGTTTACTTATCTGGTTGGGTTTGGTTAGGTGTGATACACCAATCCCCAGCCTTGTCCGATATGAGTTGTCGGTCAAGGGTGATATGTGAGAGTTGTCATTTATATGGTCAAGTTGACCAGGTCTGATACAAGTTAGGCTGACTCGGAATAGGCTGAATACTTGGCTGTCTTGATGCATTGTTTACTTATCTGGTTGGGTTTGGTTAGCTGTGGTACACAAAAACTATATCAAACTATGCACATATGTGATTCTAACTTCGAATTTCCTAATTTGATGGATAAAATGTTGTTATGAATGAATGGAATGCATAAATGGATGTATTAGATGACGTTTTGAGCTTTGAAATGGAATGAATTGATGCAAAAATAAGAAAATTGAAATTTTTTGTTAAAAGTCCTCAATGAAAACCTATCTAACCTAAGTGTTTGACAAAATTCCTAAATGAACTAGAATATGGTTTTTGCAATGCAGTTATCCTAAACATGAGTTAAACATTTAAACTAAATCAAATATGCATTTGAAACTGAATGGAAGCCATTGGAACTAAAAATTGCAAGACAAAGCAATTCTAATATTGAGCAACGAAGAGCTCACGAGTGAATGTGCAGGACAAGTTCAAAAATGCTCATGGAATGAATCTAACTACAAATTGATCATACAAAAGAGTTCTAATCAACATCAATTGAATACAAAAATTGAAATGAAGCAAAAATATTGAGTAAATCACTAAATAGAAAAATTTGATAACCTAAATAATGAAAATAATTGTCACAAACATAATTTAACTATCAAATTTGATTTTATAGTTTTTGTGTTTAATTTGCGAAGTGGAAATGTGCACATATTAAACTAAGTGAAAAATAAATGTAATAAGTGAAAATAACACATTCAAATGTATAGAGAAAGAAACTTCAATTGAAAATAAGAGAAATTACCATGAACACAGTTGACGAAGTCAGTAATAGTGGTTTAAATCGATTGGATTAGTTTTGCTCTCACTTGATCAAGGCTCTCTATGTAGACACTTGATCTGAATTAGTTACTTTGCAATCTTTGGAATTGAGCATGGTTCTACACTCAATCTAGTGTTGAGAAGCAAGAATAAAACTCATGCAATCAATTCAAAATGAAACAAGAAATACATAAGTGAAATACGATAGAAACATGCAAAACTTGAAGAAACTTGGCACCATAGTGCGGTGTACAAGTGCTCTCCAAGTGTAGAGAAAATTCACCTAAAACAGAGAAATGAAACTAAGAAAACTGAAAAAAAAATTGTAGTTTGTGTCTCAAAAATCAACTTTTAATCTTTTATAATATGGATCTAATGACTAGAATTTGCTATATAATAATTGTATAAGTTGAATTTTACTGACTAATTAAACTAAGCTAAACACTTAATTGTGATGGGTGATTGATGCAGTTCAGCTTTCCTATTCAAAAGTAATGTTTAAAGTACCAAATGTGATTAGTATAATTGTCATTCTAGTTGGTTCATTTGAAAAATCAATAGCTCCAACATCTTGACAACAACAACATGTCTTCAACTTGACATTCCAGTTGTGCAAGTTATATGCCAACTACTTACTTTGATTTGGCAATAAACTCATGTAGCTTGTGGCTTAATTTCTTATGAGTGCTTTAGCCAATTCCCATTCAGCATAACTGCAAACTTTGCAAATCAGATTCTTCCTGCATCACCAAATATAAGTGTAGAATTAGAACATTATTCTACACACTAAAGCCATTTTAACAAAATCTAACCAAATGTGATCTAGAATTAAAACAAATCCACCTAAAATATATTACTCTTGATGATGAGTATGATCTTGAATGGTTGCGTCTCTATGAATGCTCCAAGATAAGAGTGAGCATATCCTTATGAGTTCTCCTAGACGTCTGAGATGATGTTTTAAGGCTAGTAGAGACACAGGTCATAGTGCCATAATCTACTGAATGATGTGTTCTGATGTATGTGATATTGATAATTCTTTGATTGCAATCTTAGTTATATTAGCTTACCATTGTGTTGTGGTTGTGGTTTCCACCTACAATGATTGTGATTTATCGCAGGAGTAGATGATGAGGCAGGTTTCGATGCATAGTAAGGATAGACGAGTAGAGAGTGGGATAAGTTTGGGATGTAAAGACTTTTGATGTTAAATTTTTATATTTTTCTTAATTTCAATGAAGATCTAAAGGTATCCATTTTAAGGTTTTTTTTAGATTTTCGAAGACGTTATTGTATACTTAAACATTAGATGACTAGCACTTGAACTCATTATGCTCATTAGGTGAGTTAAATATTTGTTCTATTAGAAGATATAAGCTTTATCCTATTAGACAACTCAAGATTTAACTATTAGATGGCCTGATTTAAACTATTAGACGAATAAAATCTTAAAGAAAAAGTTCTTTTAAAAAAAACATATTTTTGAGAGGTTTTACTAGAAATCATTTGTTGTTTACAAGTAAATGGCTTTGAAAGGGTATAGAAAAATTGGGATGTTACATTTAGCATTGTGATTTTGAGTAAAAAAACATAGATAGATAGTTGGACACACATACACACAAAATGAGCTAGTTTTTGTTTTAAGTCTTTCTCTCAATGATTCTAAGCGGTTCATAAGGTTTTCTATGTATTTTTTCATTCATGGATGAAGCAACAATTCTCGTAACTTAGTTTTATTCAGTGTTTTTCATACTATCCTCAATTTTCTTTACTTGTTACATACACTTTTCTATTCTTTTTTACTTATTTTCACACTGATTAAGTGCTTTTCTACAAGCTTATTTGCTAGTTGTTAATCTTTAGAGCTTGTTTTTTGCTTTCCCAGTTCAACTTGTCCATGAATCTCAACTATTAACTTGTGTTTTGTTCATTCCAGATATTATATTTGTTTTGCATTTTGTTGGAGGATTCATGGCTGAGTGCTTGTTTTGCTTATGACATATCTAATTTCGTCATTGTTTTCCTTAGTATGTTATTCCTACTATAGTAGTTGTTTTGGTTAGTTTTCATTTTTGTCCCACTCTATTGTTTCCAGTTTCTTCATTTGATTCATTTTCTTCTTTTTAATGTTCTTATTTTTAGTTTAGTTTAATAACATTCTTTTGTTGTTTTACATTCAATATATGTGTAACGTCCCATTTAATTTATAAGCGTAATTAAATAAACGCTACACATAGAGAGTATATCAACACAGTCCTGAGGTCTTTAACGTCGCCCCTACAAAACTAGGCACACCATGATGCCAACGGAAAAAGTTGAAAGGTCTAACAAAAGAAGTAGAGTACTAAGTAGAAAATAATACATGGGTCTAGGCCCTAAAGAAACCCATCAAGGAACAAGATCTAGTCTATGCGGACTATGCAGCGGAACTATCACCACTCTGTTATCCGCGGGTGTTCCTCGTATTTGCTCACACCAACAAGTTGATGATCATCGCAAGAGAGAGTACCACACAACAGAACACACAACAACAAAAGTAGGGTAAGCTAAAGCACAAAAGACTTCATCCATTCGATCAGATATAATTTCACAATATCATACAGTCAATTCAACCAAGCATGTTACGATATAGCCAGGTCGGATTCAGCGAATGCTTGCACTTGTGGTGGATACCTCTGCTCACCCCCGACCTATATGTCACAAGTGTTACGATGAAACAATTTCCCTCACCACAAGGTTAGCCCTTAATGAATTTCAGGCCTCCTGCTATTCTCACCACAGGAGTCAGTCCGTTCTATGTGAGACTAATTGACTCCTTAGAGTGTCAGGATAAGGCACCACCATGGGCACCCACTAACAAGGGCCATGGAATTACGTCCCGACCACTGAAGCGCAACCCTGAAAGTCTCACCTAGAGACCCCAAGGAATTATGCACTGACACAGACAAAATATGATCACACAGTCAAATAGTAT
>Ga0209589_1002115_pt1 | contig 33953 bp, 25 predicted proteins | sample CowpeawhiteBW_FD_187525 | JGI IMG/M metagenome (GOLD analysis project Ga0209589, IMG submission 187525) | Root nodule microbial communities of legume samples collected from California USA - Cow pea white BW (SPAdes) (version 2) | ecosystem: Host-associated > Plants > Roots > Nodule | place: USA...
ACAAGAGGAACTCAATATTACCATTATTCAGTTATGGATGATGTAAGTCTTTTAGTCATTATATATAGTTATTTGATATATTTATCTATTTACTTATATCAAATCAATTTTTGGTTTAGGTATCTGTCTGGTGTCACTGAAACTATGGGGCTGAATGATCTATATGGGTTTATAGAACCCCAACTCACCCATGAAGGCAACAAGTTTGATGACATCCAAGCATATGTGACCAATGCTTTCAACATGGAAAAGAAATTTATTTTGTCCCTTATGTTGCTGGTTCAGTCATTTTTGTTAACTTATGAATATAATCAGTCATTTTAATGCATAACAATGAATTTATTTTCTTATCAGGCGTCATTAACAGTTACTTGTGTTTTCCCTAAGGGAGAACCTTGCTGTGTGGTTTTGCTCTTTGCATCGCCCTCCCCCCAACCATCTTAGACAAGTGATAGATTGGTAAGAACCTCAATATCAATATTATGAATATGACATGTTATATAAAAATATCCAAACTTACTCCCTATATCATAGTTCAATTGCTGCACATAACATGTTGTTAGGGAGATCAACGGCTAAGGCAAAAGGTCTTGTATGGTGTTCTCTCCAGGTTTGATATTTCTATCCATATCTTTATAATTGTTTGCTTGATTTTCTTCCTTAATTAATTGTAACGTTGTTGATATAATGTAGTGTAATAGACAAACCGGCTCATATGAGTGCGGTTACTATATAAAGCAATGGATGACAACCACTGGGCGTGCTCGTATTACAACAAATTGGGAAACAATAATATATATTTGAATTAAAACGAATACTTTGCAATATTTCCATTTTATATACTAACTTAACTTAATATATTATTTTGTAGACATTCAAGAGTCATGCCGCAATTCCCGCAAAGTCCATAAAGTTTGGTAGGATAGCATGTGCCAAATATATAATTGAAATGTACAATAGTATTGATTAGAACATGTATCTGGATTGTAAATGATTTGTAATTGTCTTTTAAATGAATTTGAATTGTGGATGTGTTATAAATATTCTGTTCTGGTCTGTGTTGGGTGCTGAACAAAATTTGCAGGTTTAAATGTAGGAATAACACCAAAACAGAAACTGGATTAAGAAAAAACACCATATTAGGCCTCGGTTCATACCAGAACCAAGGCAAAAAGGTGAGCGAAGTTGCACATATGGCCTCGGGTCAAACCAAAATCGAGGCCAAAAGGTGAGCGAAGTTGCATATATGGCCTCGGGTCACACTAAAACCGAGGCCAAAAGGTGAGCAAATTTTTTAAAAAATTAAAAATAAGTTGCACATATGGCTTCGGTTAGGCCTGAACAAAAGCAGAAAGCTGGTGCTCTATGGCCTCGGGTACGCTGGAACCGAGGCAGAAGAGGGCTCTATGGCTTCGGTTCACAACCGAGGCCAAAAGCGATCCTCCTTTGGCCTTGCCCCAATATGGTTCGGTCTGGGAACCGGTGCAGAATATGAAAAATAACCGCTGCCAAAGCCCCTTCCTGCACTGGTGAATGGTTCTTTCCCAAATTCAACATTAAGATCTTTAACTTGTTGTAACACATTATATTACGAGATCGCCAAAGGTGGATTTCTATTTTTTATAGTTCCACAAAATCTCATTCAAGCCAATATAAAACTATGTCATCCATCTAACCAACGATGATGACTCATGAAACAAATTTTATCACCTTTAATAAGTTTCTTAAGAGTTGTGTCAAAATTATATCTAGGACTTGCCAACCCAGTATGTGTGTTCCATCCAGATAAGGTTCCAAGACCCGTAAAATCACTAATAGTCCACAATATTGCATGCATATAAAACACTTCATTTCCATATGAACCAAAAGTTTTGATTCCAAGCCTCCACAGCTCTTTCAACTCTTCTATTAGTGGTTGTAAATATAGATCAATATAATTTCTTGGAGCATGAATGAACTTTGTTTCATACACATCCAAGGCGAAAGGTTGTATGGTATGTGAAAACTAGGCAAATACTTTGGCTAGTGCTTAGATAGACAAATGGATTAAAACCATTTGTAGCCAAACCAAATCTCACATTTCGAGGGTCTAAGGTAAATTGAGGATGCTTAAAGTCAAATGCCTGCCATGGTTTAGAATCTCTTGGATGCCTTAAGATGACTTCATTTGTGCTTCTCGATGCATGCCATCACATATGCTAAGTTATTTTAGAGGACATAAACATCCTCTTCATAGGAAAATACCTCAAAACATTTGCAACAATCTTTTTTCTTTTACTACTTGTAACACCAATTGTACCTTTTCTTTTCCTTCCATCTATACGTTTTACATTTCTTAGAAAAGTTCATATTTGCTTCTTCTCCAAAGTACAACATGGAACCATTCTTACTTGCATCAATTCTAGTGTAATGAAGACCACGCTTGTCAATGATTTTCTTTGACTTAGAATTAGCGTGGAATTTTAGTATGTTCAAAGAAATCTGCTAACAACTCTAATATCATGGACATTTGATGTCATACAACTTCATCAAGAATGAAAATTTAGAATATTTATCACACCCATGATATAAACTCTCTTAACCATCCAGTACAAAAAATGTTGTAATTATCGACGAAATATTACTGAAGAAAATAAACCTGTCAATAAATAAAATTTACCTAAAAATTTTAAACTTTTAATTACCGACGGATAAATTCATAAGAAATATAAAATTTATTTATCGAAGGATATATCCGTCAAACAATTTGTCGGTAATTAATCCATTAAAATTAAAAATAATTAAAACGTAAAAATAAAGAAAAAAAATCTTCAAAAAAAATATAAAATATAGAAAAATACTTTATTATTGAAAAATATTTAATCAACCTCAAGAAAAATATAACATATAAAAAAATATTTATTCCAAATATTTTTTATAATATAAGATTTTTATCATTAGTTTAAATTATTATTTTTAAAATTTTTATGCTAATTAACTAATTTATTCGTTTAATTTTATTAATAGAAATAATTTTAATCATAAAAAAATATGTATCCTAAATTTTCTTTTAAATATTTTCACTATAATTAATGAAATTTTATTATTTTTTAATTGATGTGCTAATTAATTAATTAATTTATTTATTTTAATATTATTGTGCAACAGAACTTTAATTATAGGAAAAAATTATTTTAAATTAATTAAAGATTTTTATTATTCTTAATTATTGATATTTTTAAAAAATTTTATTTATTTATTAATTAATTAAAATCTATAAAAATAATATTTTATAAGAAAAAACTATGCTTATGTTGTCCTGGTAAACTGGATTTAACTTTATGATTGAGTGAACTAGTATAAAAACTATCCAATTCTCTTCCCTCATCTTGCTCACTTTAAAATCTCAAGAAAATTAAGCATATCAATCTTTGTTGTGTTGGCATGCTTTTCTATCTAATCTGGTAGTATAATCTTGTTAGAAATACTGTTTGGAACGAATGTTGTGTGAAAAAGTATGTTGTTTAAGTGAATTTCGTGAAATCTACATTCTGCATGATTTCCTAGTATTTTAGCCCATTGTTTTGAAATTTTAATTTGTTGATTCATATGTATATGAATAGATTAACCTACTGTTTTTATTTTTGACTGTTTTAATTTGCATTCGAATTTTGTGGTCTAATTTATTTAAAGAAAATGAGTCTTTTGCTTTCGAAAAGTTTTATATAGCCATTTCAACCCCCCTCCCTCGCCCTTCTTGGCTTAAACCACCATTTAATTACTGATAATTGGTATCTAGAGCAAGGTTCTTGAAAGTTATTCAAGTTTGATCTTAAATCTTTTTGAAATGGCTGAAAACAAGCTTCCTTTTGCAAAAGGTGCTTCTATTCATAGGCCACCTATGTTTAGTGGTATTAACTATCAGTTTTGGAAAATTATAATGAAATTTTTCATTGAATCAATAGACTAAGGTAATTGGGATGCATTTGTGAATGGACCTTACACTCACATTGCCAACCATCTCATAGGTTTGGGCAAAGAATTTGACAAAGAGGAGCTAAACATCAAAGTGCTAAAGCGCCTTGATAGAAGTTGGTAACCTAATGTGTCTGCCATCTTAGAATCAAAGGATATATCCATCATCACCACAACTGCACTGTTTGGCAAGCTAAGGGAACATGAAATTCATATGCTAAGGCTAAGTAAGCTTAAGTCAAGTCAGAAAGAGGTAAAAAACATAGCCTTAAAGACTAGCTCTAAAAGAAGTGATGAAAACCATAGCTTTGAAGACTAGCTGTAAAAGAAGTGATGAAATCGACGAAGAGATGGCTAAATCAAGTGACAATGAGAACTTGAATCTACTACTCAAGAGGTTTGGAAAATATCTCAAGAGGAAGTGCAACAAAGGTAATCAAAAGAGATATAGTTCTAAATGGAATGATTCAAGTAATACTCCAAATTTCTCTTGTTATAACTATGGAAAGCAAGGACATATCAAGTTTGAATGTCCTAAGATTAACAAAGAGAATGAGAAGGTTGGTGATAAGAAAAAGGAGAAAAAGGCCAAGGAAAGACGTGCCTACAAAGCTTGGGAAGACAATGATAATTCAAGAAATAGCTCATCAAGAGATGAGAGTAATAAAGCAAACTTGTGCCTCATGGCTGAATATGAGTCATCTTCATCAAGCCAAGTGAGTTCCCTATCATCAAAAGACAAGAATGACTATAAACAATTATTGCATGACTTTGAAGAGTTACATAATAAAGCTAACAAAATTGTTTCATAAATAACCTATTAAAAGGACTAAACAGTTTGATAGAAAACAAAGTTAATCAGGTAAAATCAGAAATAGCCTATTTAAAAACTGATTTCGAACATCTAGACATGATTAATAGTAATTCAACCTGATGTTTTGAAAATCAACTGGCTACAAAACCTTGTGAAAGCTGAACTATTTTGAAAAATAGTTTCTTTAAGAAGTGATCATGGTTGAGAATTTCAAAATGAAAAGTTTGAACTTTTTTGTGAAAAACATAGTATCAAACATAACTTTTCAGCTCCTAGAACTCCACAACAAAATGGAGTAGTTGGAAGAAAGAATGGATAACTTAAGGAATTGGCTAGAACAATGTTAAATGAAACCTCATTGCCAAAGTACTTTTCGGCTGATGTAGTCAACATAGCTTGTTATGTTTTAAATCGTGTGTTGATTAGGCCAATTTTAAAGAAAACCCTTTATGAGCTTTTCAAAGGGAGAATGCATGTTTTAAATCATCTAAAAGTTTTTGGTTGTAAATGTTTCATTTTAAATAATGGCAAAGAGCAACTTGGCATGTTTTATTCAAAAGCAAATGAAGGTATATTTCTTGGTTAGGCTTAAATAGCAATGCATATAGGGCATATAACAAAAGGCTAATGATTGTTGAAGAATTTGTGCATGTGGTATTTGATGAAACTAACTTAATGCTGCAAGATCAAAGGTATGAGAATACAGATGATGAAGATATGCTCATGGAAAAGCAACATGCAGTAGTAAATCAATCTACTGAAAAGGAAAATCAATCGATTGAAAAAGCTACAAACAACAACTTACCCAAGAAGTGGATTGAACCTAAAGTACTATCACAGGACAACATCATTGGTGATATTAGTTAGGGAGTATCCACTAGGAGTAAGCTTACTTATTGTGAACATGTTGTGTTTGTGTCTCAAATTAAAACCTAAAATTGTGAATGATGCTTTAGGTGATAGTAATTGGGTTGTATGTAAGATGAACTAAATCAATTCATTAAAAATGAAGTATGGTCTTTAGCTCCTAGAACTAATGATATGAATGTCATTGGTACTAAATGGGTGTTTGGAAATAAAATGGATGAAGATGGTATCATAGTTAGGAACAAAGCTAGGCTAGTTGCTAAAGGGTATAATCAAGAGGAAAATATTGATTTTCATGAAACATATGCACTTGTAGCTAGATAAGAAGATATGAGATTAGTTTTGGCATATGCTTGCATGTGTAATTTCAAACTTTCTTAAATGGATGTGAAAAGGACATTCTTGAATGATTTCTTAAATGAAGAAGTGTATGTATCGCAACCCCCTAGTTTTGAAGATTACCTCTATCCTAATCATGTTTTCAAATTGAAAATGGCTTTGTATGGTTTGAAACAAGCACCATGATAGTGGTATGAATGGCTAAGCAATTTTATTTTATCAAAAGCATATGCTAGAGGTGTTTTTGATAAAACACTCTTCATTAGAAAACATGCAAATGATGTTATACTTGTTCAAGTGTATGTTGATGATATAATCTTGGGTCAAATAATAACTCCATGTGTGAAGAGTTTTTTGTAGCTATGTAGGGTGAATTTAAAATGTCTATGATGGGTGAGCTAACCTACTTCTTAGAGCTACAAGTAAAGCAACTCAAGCAAGGGACATTTTTAAGCCATTCAAAATACTATTTTGACTTGCTGAAAAAGTTCAAAATAGAGGATTGCAAAAAGGTTGGCACTCCAATTGCCACTAATTGTCTTCTAGATGCAGATAAGGTTGGGCAGCAAGTTCATTCAACCAAATATAGAGCTTTGATTGGTTCTTTGATCTATCTTAAAACAAGTAGGGCCATACATTCAATTTAGTGTATGCTTGCGTGCAAGGTTTCAATCTAATCCAAAGGAGTCATACTTTAAAGCTGCAAAGAGGATTCTCAAGTATGTGAAAGGGAGAACGAATGTTGGATTATGGTATCCTAATGATTCTAACATAAGTCTTAGTGGTTTTTCATATTTTGACTAAGTAGTGTTCAAATTGGATAAGAAAAACACAAGTGATACATGTCACCTACTTGGCTCAAGCCTAATTTCATGGAATGGTAAGAAGCAAGCATGTGTAACACTCTCTACTATTGAAGTTGAATACATAGTAGCTGGACATGGATGTGCACAAACAATTTGGCTAAAGCATCAACTCAGGATTATGGGTTAATGCTAAAGAAGGTACCTTTATATTGTGACAGTATAGGTGTAATCAACCTAAGTAAAAATCCAATTCAACATTCTAAAACTGAACACATTAAAACCAAGAATTATTTCATAAGAGATCATGTTCAAAAGGATGAAACTAAACTCAAGTTTGTGGAAACAGAAAAACCAATTCATAAAACGTGAACTTCCAGTATTTCAGTTTGTTGAATATGTGAAATCAACACATAGATTTCACTTAAACTATGCATAACGTGTGCTCTAGCATTGTTGTAATATGCTAATTCTCACAAAACAACACATAGATTTCACTTAAACTATCATAGCATGAATTTTGTGTGATCTAAAATTTTTAGTTTATTAAATTTGCAAAAAAAAAAAACACATAAATTTCAGTTAAAGTTGACACTACTGATCGAGGTCGTACCCGACCAAATAGAACAGTTAAATGTAATACTCAATAGTTAAACCAAGGTCGTCTCCCAATGACCAAATCTATCATTCAAAGTTTTTCAGATTTCCATTCAACACAAAAGAGGGGGTGTTGGCAGATTCACAATTTCAACACAAAATTAATACGTAATTGTAGATTTGATAAAAACACATTGATTCTTTGATTCGAATGTAAATCCACTTATCACAGATCACAAAAATTTCATACACTGTCCAGAAACTCTTGTGAACTCGTAATTAAACCACTAAGCGGGTATTAACACGATTTCATCACATCATCTAACCGTACCCACTAATTAAGCATCTATGAGAGCATCCAGACAACACCTAAAATCATTAAGCATGAATTCAAGTTTATTTCAATGCAAGAAGGAAAAGTCAAACATTAAGCATGCCCAAAATTCGTATCTTATAACAAACCACCAATTAAAATGATGAAGAGCAGCATAAACAACGAAAAATATGCACAAAATCATAAGATTTCATCACATTCTCATCAAACAATCAATACTCCAAATTGAGGAACTCGAGTTATTGCATAAACCTTAATCTAAAGACATCATAAACAAGGAAAAATTGAATTGCAATGTAAATTATCAAACCAGAATGTAAAACCTTACCATGGTGGTTGTCCAAATGCACCAAAACGTGAAAATAGGGTGGCTGCCATCAATGGTTCTTCCAAAGCTCTCCAAAAATGCAAAAAGGAGATGAAAAATGAAAAATGAGTGTGCTGGTTACAAAACCCTAAACCCCTCACATGGTCACATCACCATAGATGCACAAATTTAAAAAAATGCCATTTTGGTTAGTAGAATTAAAAAAATGTCACTATGGGCTTAAAATGTTGGCCTTATGACGTGGATAGGCTCATTGACATGGCGTAGTCGTGGCAATGATATGGAAGTCATGTGGCAACTCTCTCTTGACCTTATGATTAGCATCCAAACTCCAAAATTTTCTTCACAAAGAACCTAAAAATAATTAGAGACAAAATTTAGACCAATTAATGCAAAATTACTCAAAATTCGGAATGGCCCAATGAAGCCCAATTGAGGAAATGCACTAACAAAAGACAATTAAGCACTAAACAAGCATCAAAATGGGTACAAAAAGGTAATGAAATAAGGGAAAATAATGACTTATCAACTATACTCAATTCGTCTTACTTGGTGCATTTTTAATCGACTGACTTTGTATTTTTATGTGTTGTTTTCACTTATGTTGATGTGGATATGCTCCAATTGCATTCAATTGATTGACCTAGTCAAATTACTCATCACATGACTTTGTTTGGACTGCAGTAGTAGTAAATAACAACTAGTGCATTAACTAAAACCAACTTTTCATATTGCATTGTCCATAAAACACTTTTATTGCATGATTTCCAATGTGCATGCATCTATTGTGAATTATTTTGAGTTGATAGCACATAGAATGCCTGGGAAACATCATGCTTTATGATCAGATATTGATTTAAATGCATTTAATTGGTTTTGATTAATTGACTTCATTGAATTCAAAATATCTATGCAAATTAATTGACTCATTGTTAAAATAAACATTATGATTCTATAAATACATTCATAAGCATCATGCATTTGTACTCATATTTGCTATTAAGAGCCAAACCTAGATACATCATGCCTCGCAGACAAAGAAATGCCCCTTCTGATGAGGAGAACTCTACTCCACCTACTTCATTCTCTCTCATTGCCTTAAATCATGGAAGGCTTGAATCTTGGTTCAAAGGGCTTGAAGATAGGATCCAAACATTCTTGGTTGAGATCACTAGGAAGCAAATCATAAACCCTAAGATGTTACGTTTGTCATGGCTCAGTGTAGAGAACTTTGACACCCTCTAACAAACACCTTAAGTCTAAAAAACTGAAGACTTTCCTTGAATTCTCGGGCAAGATCTAACCAGACTTGGTGAAAGCCTTCTATGCCAACCTAAAGTTTAGAAATGGCATCCTAAAATCTAGTTTGAAGGGTGTTGACATGGAGATCACAAGGCAAACATGGAAGGACATGGTTGGGCTAAGGCAAATGGTTATTCGAGTTCGCAAAGGAGAAACTACTATAGTGGATAAATTCAACAAGGTGCAATATTTCAACCAATGTGTGCGCAATCCAAGTGAGCAAACCCACAATTTCCATGTGGGAAGGCTTCTTGTGGAGGAAAGGTTACTATCCACGGTGGTAACCAAAATTATCATGTTTAGAGGGAGATATCATTCAACCTTGAATGAAGGTGACTTGGTGGTGATGAAGGCCAAAATGGTGTGATTGTTGATTGCACATACACCATCTGTGACCATATGATGAAGGCCAAGAGGCTCACTGATTTCAAGCTACCATATGTAGTTCCTATCTCCAAGTTCATTGAGCATTTTAGTGTTGATGTGGAAGGAGAACTTGAGGAGTCCACTAGCCTGTTGAACCACGTGTCTACACTTAATATGCACAAGATGAAATTCACAAAGATAGGCAACATATGGTTGGTTGAAGGAGAAGTAGCAGCTGCAAACATTAAAGTTGGAGCCAATGATCATGAGGTTGGAACAAATGGAGCAAACAAAGGTGAAGATGATGCCTCTAATCCACAACCAATGGCAATTGAGATCTATCACCCTCTAGAGAACACTAGACCTGCATATTCGCAATTTGAAATGATGGTTCTCAACCAACTTCAAGATTTGAACATGTCATAAAATGCACACCATGCACACTGCACTACACATTTTCAAGACTTGGATGATCATATCCACAATGTTCATGACCTCCTCTCCAATGTCTACAATAGAGACAACCTTAAGGATGAGTGAAGGGGATGGCTCATAGGTCGTGCATTGCATGTTGGTGCTGCATTTGTGTGTTTGTCTCTCTATTTCTAGTATTTTAATTTGTTGTTTTTCGATTTCAATTGACCAACTATATCAATCTCAACTTTAATTTGTCATTTTCCTTTGTATTTTATTTCTATTGTGTTTGTATCCAATATCAGATGCTTCCATAGTACCTATGTTATTTCATTAATGAAAATTTTACTCTTTCCAAATTGATATGTGCCTTATTTTAATTTGATGAATCCATATGGGAGAAAAATGAGTAAAATTGAGTTAAATGAGTAAAAATGGAAATCCTAGAACTAAACACCTATTGGAACTTAATAATACTGCAAAATCGATAAGAAATCTGAAGTTAATTCACATTATCAGTGATAGGGGGAGCATGTGCACATGTGATATGTATGCATGATTGTGTGCTTTTTGCTTATTTGTGTATTTATGTATTGGTATTGTGTGTGCGAAAATTGTTTTAGCTTTCTCTATGGATCTTAGCTCATCAATTCAACTCGAGGATGTTGGCTTCACTAAATCAAGGGGAGATTGTCAGCACAAGTAACCTTGGTGCAAAGATTTGATAAAGCAAAGTGCATGAAGATCACATGTGGTTGATGAAGATTGATGAAGATCCATTTGATGATCATGTTTCTATAGTGTTAAATATGGAAATAAAGTGTAGAATATGATATTTACATGTTGTACCATATTCCTAGGCTATATTACATAGGTACGAATGTATTCAATCAGTTGAATTATTTTTCAATCGACTGATTTCACTAAAGTCAAGCGAAATCAACAAATTGTACGGACAAATCAAGCTGTTGAATTCACTTAAGACCAAACTATATAAGATGTCTCTTAGAGAGTTGAGGCACGATTTTGAGTTTTTGAGCGCGAAAAAATAGTCACTCATCTCTGAAAAAATCTCTCTCTCTAAACCAAACAGCTACAAGTGGTAGATTGAAGATCTTGGTTGATATTGGAGGTATTTTGGATTAGTATAAGCTTGGAGAACACGAGTTTAGTTGGCTAGGGAGAACCAACATCAGGTTTTGTAGTTCTTATGCCTCTTATTATGTTCCTGGCGTGATTCCAAGTCTATAAAAGTGTTTCTTACACGTTTGTAGTGTGTGAGTAAAAATTCTCTCTATTTTTATTGTTCAAAAATGTAATCTTGGTTTATAGTTTCTAATCTTGGTGTAATCTGGTAGTATAATCTTGTTAGAAATACTATTTGGAATGAATCTTGCGTGAGAAAGTATGTTGTTTGAGTGAAATTCGTGAAATCTGCAATTTTGCATAATTTCCTAGTATTTTAGCCCATTGTTTTGAAATTTTAATCTGTTGATTCATAAGTATATGAACATATTTTGACCGATTGAAATTTTATTGTCCTGCCGCTTTTGCTCGGAATTTTGTGGTCTAATTGATTCAAATAAAAGTGGTCTTCTGCTTTCAAAAATTTTTATATAGCCAATTCAACCCGCCTCCTTCTAAGCTTAAACCACCATTTCATTACTAACACATAGGGCCAATATAGGATTCTGGTTTTACTCCAATTGGTCTTTCTCTTTTAATACAATTGTTATATCCTCATTTCCTCCAATTGACACGAAATTGAAACTAGAAAGCAACATTGTCTTTACTCATTATGAAATCAACATAGTTTGTTGATAAGATTGAAAGTTAATGGAATATGGGTGAGCAATTTACTTAGCCCTTAGAGGCACCAAGAAAAAGAAAGAGAAAAAGTTTGGAGTCAAATTAAAATTTATGAAAAATAAAAAAAAAATAAACTGAGAATAATTTTAGTGGGGTTTCTTAAAAAATCTTGATATTGATAATTGGCATTATCACATTTTATTTTATTTATTTTTATGTTTAATTATTATTTTATTTTTGGATTTTAATTAATACTTAAGGTTTTATTCAATAAAAGCGGAAAAGATAAACAATTGGGTTATATTTTGAAAATAAGTGAAAATATCAAAGATTTAGGAAGAATATGAATCGAATGGGTGGAATATTGACTAATCAAAGGTTATCAATAATATCAGTAATTCACAAAGTTGGTTACTCAAGCTCAAGTTAGAATGATTGAAGATTAATTCATGAAGATATAAGTTTGAAAAGATGAAAAAGATGAATCCAATATGGAATTCATGTACAAAATCAAGTACAAAGTTGCAGGTCAAATGAGATTTTGCACTATTCACACGGCTGATCACCACTCGCCCAACGAGCTGTGCGTTTCTAAAAATCTATAAATTGGGGGCCTAATAGAGGTCAACACACACTTGGAGAGAAATAAGCTTGGTCTAAATACTTTTGACGGTGGAAGAGCATTCTAAAGGTTGAAGGTGTAAGACCCAGAAAATTCAAATAATTAAATAAATAATTATTTAATAAATACGGGTAGTGGGAGTCTTTAAGGCATTTAATGCTGACTTTTATGATGAGGAAAAGTACTAGCTCAAGTGGTTAAGAGTACTTGATTGTGTTAAAAAGATTTGGGTTTGAGTCCTAGGTATGCCAATTGTGTGTTATTTTGATTGTGTTATTTTTAGGATATGTTGGTTTGATCATGATGAGTGATTATATATTCCTAGATTTACAAGAATTTTCACGAAACATGAATTGGTTGAATGGTTGTGCATTGATTTAACATTGGCATGATTGTGTTTTTGAAACTCGGTTAGAGTAAATTCATAACATCTTATTTTTTTTCCTTGGGGATGAATTTGAGAAGATTAAGAGTTGAATGTAAGTACTATAAACCTGGACGTAGACAAAGAGATTAAATTGAATTGATTAGCTATTATGGACCAATTAAGGAGTTGATTTGAGTTTAATTTTGTTTTAATTCAATTAAACTAGTTTTAGGGTTGAAAAAGAAAAAGAGAACAACATAAATTTGTGTGGCTGCCAATCGGGGAAGTTTAGGACCCTAAAAAGTGAACGTCAGTAGATCAAAGTTTTAGCGGGATTTCCAGGTCAGGTGAGCTGTCATTTCTTGTTTTATTAGGATTATCATGATTCTTCTTTTTGGCTTGACTTTTTGGCTTGACGTGAAGTTTAGAGTTTTTCTTCTATATACCACACACTTATTATTATTATTATTATTATTATTATTATTATTATTATTATTATTATTATTGTTGTTGTTGTTGTTGTTGTTGTTGTTGTTGTTATTATTATTATTATTATTATTATTATTTTATTTTATAATTATTTTAATAATTATGTTTATTTTACTTTATTATTATTGTTATTATTATCATTGTTTTGTTTTATTGATAATTTTATTATCATTATTATTGTTTTATTATTATTACTTTATTTTATCATTATTATTATTATTTTATTATTATTGTTTTATTTTATTAGTATTACTATTTTATTATTATTGTTTTAATTTATTAGTATTACTCTTTTATTATTATTGTTTCATTTCATTTTATTATTATTTTTATTATTATTATTTTTATTTTTAAAATTTCGTTTATTATTATTATAATTATTATTATTATTATTATTATTATTATTATTTATATTATTATTATTATTATTTTAGTTTAGTTTATAATTACTTTTATAATTATTTTATTTTATTTATTTTACTATGATTTTTTTTAATATTATCATTTTTATTTTATTTATGTTTTTATTATTATTACTGTTTCATTTTATTTTATTATTATTTTCATTATTTTAATTTTAATTTTTAAAATTTCGTTTATTATGATTATTATTATAATAATTATTATTATTATTATTTATATTATTATTATTATTTATTATTAATATTATTTATTATTATTATTATTTATTTTAGTTTAGTTTAGTTTATAATTACTTTTATAATTATTTTATTTTATTTTAATTTACTATGATTTTATTAGTTTTGTTATTATTATCAGTTTTTATTTTATTTATGTTTTTATTATCATTATTATTGTTTTATTTGATTATTATTATCATTATTTTATCTTATTAGTATTATCGTTTCATTTTATTTTATTATTATTTTCATTATTTTTATTTTTATTTTATTGTTTCGTTTTATTATTATTATTATTATTATTATTATTATTATTATTATTATTATTATTATTATTATTATCATCGTTATTTTTGTTGTTGTTGTTTTTATTGCATTATTACAATTTATTGTTCGTCCGATATTTTAGGCCAATTGTTTTGTGTTCTTCGTAGTTCTTATATTGTTTGGTTGTTTAGGATTGTATGTTGGGTATAACACTTTGTTTTGATGCTTTTATGTGGATTTACTGTGATTCTCCAGGATGTATGAAAGCAAGGATATGGTTGTGTTTGATGTATGACCATCTGATATTGTGTAGTTGAGCTCAACTTAATGATATGAAAGTGTGTTTACTTGTCATGGATGCACGTTTTGTGTGAACTGAGTCTCTTGCGTAAATAAGTTCACTGGAACCTATTCTAGAGTGCCAAATAACAGTAAATTACTAGTTTGTGTGGAGTCTGGCAAAACGGTGTAAACTGCTAGGAAATAGGCTACAAAGTGAACTCTAGAGTAAAACCCGAGAGTTGGTGCTTGGCGACGTAAGTGGTCCCGCCAAGCGATGTGTTGTAGAATTGGGCCTGGACCAAAATTCAGTGAGTTGGTGCCTAGCGGCGCCAAGTGTTCCGCCAGGTGACCTGGAGCGCAAGTTTGCCTACCAACGGGGTGAGTGGCGTTAGGCGATTTCGGTTGTAGAGTTGGACTGCGTGGAGGGTTGTACATAGCTTTGGATGGAGGTCTTGATGCGATGCTTTGCTAGGGGCCCAGTTACGAGTGTAACTTGTATTGGGGTAAGACGTGGCCACTTAAGGTTGTAGCCTGGTGATTTTGGAAGTCTAGTGGAGTGTGCGAGATTGTGGCTCGTACGGATGGGTTTCGAAAGATTGCCCTCCTTGGTGTTATCCGAAGAGTTTGGTAGTCTTGGGACAAATACGAATTGTGGTTCGTATTGGGAAACTCTACTTGGTGTTACGGATTGTGGCCGTGACAAATTTAATCCCGCGTGTGCACTATTAGGTGGTGGCCTGTAGTCGGAGGGGCGAGTAAACGTTCATTGCAGCAAAGATCGATCAATGTAATCATCAAAGTGTGTAGAACCAAGAGGCGTCCAGAGGAATATGTGAATGTTGGGTTGACAATTGGGTTTCACGTTAGAGTAATGGGTTTAATAATCAATACTTTATTGTATATTGCATTTCTCTTTATTTGAGCTCACCCTATCTGTGTGTTTGGCAATGATCATGTAACTCATTACATGGGAGCATATGTTGATGCAGGTGACCCTGTGAATGCTTAGAGCCGAAAAAGGGGTCAACTTGGGGACATTTTCATGGATTTATACGCTATGGATTTTCATATTAAATTTGTAATCATTTTACATTAACTGTTTGGATAATTGTAAGCGTGGAATGCATTTATGGATTTGATCTTTTGACGCATATAAACTAAAGTTTTACTTTTCTCTCGTTTTTGGGAAAGTATTTTATTAATAAAGTTTAATAGTATTTCAATTTGTTTTGTTTCTTTAAATAAGTAATATTCGGCTAGGATGCTATAGGAGGCATTCCATTTCAACATCATTTTTGTGTTCAATATGTATAGGAGTAACTAACTCCCTTATTCACAGGGGTTGGGTTTAATGCATTCTTAATTTTATGTGAAATCCTCATTATAATTCTTTTCCATAATCTCTTATGTTACGTTCTTGTTTTAACTACATAGTCTATGAATTTTGCACATACGGGAGTCCCTACTAGTCTGAAAGATAGTCTTAGGAAACCTAGATTATTGTGCATATGTAGAAGTATCGGCTGATCCGAAAGATAGAGTGGGAAACCCGAGTAGGATAAAACAACTATTGATTTCACATGCTAGACAAAGATGTAGTCATTGGTCATTCTTAAGCATCAACATATGTTCATTATTGCAAATGCAATAGTAAAAATTACTAGATATAGAGTTCTTATTATTTTAGTTTAAGTTTGTCTATGACGAAATCGAGCCATATTACAAACGATGTGAGTGTGAGAGAGGAAATTGAATTATATTGTTTGTTGTTTTTTACTTTGAATGGAATCGTGAAACCCAATCTCGATGAAGCTTTTATTTGAATTCCTTTTATTCTTTACAATTTAATTCTAATTTGTTTTTTACCTAAACCAAAAATGTTTTGTTCTTTGTAACTTTATTAGTAACTAACCAATTAATTTAAACCACATTAGTATCCATGGGAACAATATTTGGACTTGTCCACTATATTACTTGTGCGATTTGGTACACTTGCAAAACACGTAACAAGTTTTTGGCGCTATTGTCAGGGAGTATAGTTTGGTTTAGTTTAATTGTGTTTTTTACTGATTTAGTTTTTTTTATTATTATTTATTTCCAAAAAAAATATGTATTTATTGTTCTACACTATTTAACGAGCTCCTTCTAGTTTTTTTTTAGGTTAAAAACCTTTTTGGTCCCAATTTTCGTCAAGTTTCGTCAAGTAAGTCCTAATTTTGGTTTTGTGTTCAAATAGGTCACAATTTTCGTCAATTTTGTTCAATTGGGTACTTTTTTGCTAACACCGTTTAAATCATTAACGACCATGAATAGTGACTGCCACGTGTCACTTCATGGTTTTTTTGAATTTATTTTTATTTTTATTTTTTTAAATGTCCATGTGCCAACCCAATAACATGCCATGTGTCAAAGTCAATGTTCTATATTTAATTTCGTGCCTATATTTGTTATTTTTGTTCAATTTAGTCCTAGTTTTGTTTAAAATTAACCGATTTTATTTAAAATTGACCAATTTTATCCCTATCGAAGATGTGACCAAATTTAATTTTTATATCAAAGTTATAATGATGTGAATTTTAATATATTATATAAAAATATTTAATAAAAATGTGAATTTAAATATTAAATTAAATTTGATTTCAATTTGGAGATGGACCAAATTCATTCATAACAACAAAAATTGGGACTAAATTGAACAAAAATAACAAATATAGGGACCAAATTGAATATAGAACATTGACTTTGACACGTGGCACGTTGCTGGGTTGACACGTGAACATTTAAAAAAATTCAAAAAAATTCAAAAAATAAATAAAAAAATTCAAAAAAACCACGAAGTGATACGTGGCAGTCATGTTCATGCCCGTCAATGATTTAAATGGTGTTAGCAAAAAAGGACCCAATTGAACAAAATTAACGAAAATTAGGACCTATTTGAACACAAAACCAAAATTAGGACTTATTTGACAAAACTTGATGAAAATTAGGATCAAAAAGGTATTTTAACCTTTTCTTTATTGTGTATGAGACACAAAGTTCCAACTGAGCAATTACTCTACAATTTAGAGATTGAAAGAACAATCAGGAGCAACAATAATATTAGAAGAAGAATTAGTAGTATTAGAAGATTGTTCAAGGAAGCACGTGAAGCTTCCTCCACAACTGTGAAAAGTACAACAGATTCAGAAGAAGAGGTGGATATGGCTAAACAAGATGAAGGACAACATACTTTAAGAGACTATGCCACATTCATGGCCCCACTCAATGTTAAGAATATTGCCAGGTGAACCATAGTTGCACCAAATATGGAGATGAAGTCTGCCCTTATACATTTGGTGCAAAGTAATCAATTTTATGTGTTATCACATGAAAACCTATATAATCACTTGGCCATGTTCTTTGAAATCTATAACATGGTGAAAATAAACCATGTACCTGACAATGTTGTTCACTTGAGTTCATTTCCTTTTTCCTTGGCAAGGAATGCAAAGGTATGGTTGCTCTATTTCAATAAAAATAGCTTGACAGAATAGGATGATTTAGTCAAAAAATTTCTTCAAAAAATCTTCCCTTAGTCTAAGGTTAATCAGGGAAGGCAAGAGATAACATTGTTTTAACAAGACTATGATGAATCACTGAGCCAAACATGGGAACAGATAGGGAAACACCTACAGAAGACACCTACAAAAGTCAAAGCATGGATAGAAAACATGGCTTTAAATGATTACGAGGTTTAGAATGAGCTCACTTAACTGTAAAAGAAGGGAGTATTGGAGAGGCAAACACACAATGCGTTATTAGCTCAAAATAAGCTAATGACTCAATAGATGAGGACGCTTATGAAGAAGCTGTCATCTTTACGACAGGAGATCCAGAATGCTTCACATGTACAACACCAACCAATAGTGCAAAGTTGTGTGTTGTGCGAAGGAGATCATGCTAATGGGAAATGTGTTGTGCAAAGTCAACCGTAGGAGGACGTCAACTACACGAGAAATCAAGGCCGCTAAGGAAACTACATAAATTTCAACCAAGGATTGAAGTCCCATCCTAGCATGCGACAAGTTGGACCATCTAATAGGCAGCAACAATAACAAACCTCCTTGTACGAAAGGCAAATAAATTTGGAAGAGACATTGCAATAGTTCATGCAAATGTCTCTTTTGAATCACAACAGCATAAAAGCCTCTATTCGTAATCTAGAAACACAACCACGACAATTGGCGAGAAAGGTAAAGGAGAAATTTGAGAAAAAATTTATAGCCAATATAGATATTAACCCAAAAGAGCATTGTAATGCTATCATAATGTGGAGTGAGAATGTATATGAACAAAGATAGGGAGAAAAGGACAGTGGAGAGAATAAGGATGGAAAGAAAAAAAATAGAAAATGAAAAAGAGAGAAGCGAAATGAGAAAAGAAAAGAAGAAAGGGTGGAGAAAATCCTATTGTTCCCACAAAGACTAATGTGGTTTAAATTAATTGGTTAGTTACTGATAAAGGTACATAGAACAAAACATTATTAGTTTAGGTAAAAAATAAATTTAGAATTAAATTGTAAAGTATAAAAGGAATTGGCAGAATGGAAATAAATAGCTTGATTTAGAAAAAAAATATCAAATAAAAGCTTCACCAGGATTGGGTTTCACAATTCCATTCAAAGTAAAAACAACAAACAATATAATTCAATTTCCAATCTCACACTCACATCATTTATAACATCTCTCGTTTTTGTCACAGACAAGCCTAAACTAAAATAATAAAAACTCTATGTCTAGCAATTTTTACTATTACATTCGCATTAATTACCAATATGTTGATGCTTAAGAATGACCACTAACCACGTCTATGTCTAGCATGTGAAATCAATAACTATTTTATGCTACTGAGGTTTCCCTAACTATGTTTCGGATCAAAAAGCAATACTATCTTTACTGATTATGAAATCAACGTAGTTTGTTGATGAAATCAGCAAACAAAAATGAAATCGAAAGTTAATGGAATGGGGGTACACGGTTTACCTACTATTGAGAGGCACAAAGAAAGAGAAAGAGAAAAAGTTTGGAGTCAAATTAAAATTTAGGGAAAAAAATTGAGAATAATTTTACTAAGGTTCCTTAAAAGACCTTGATATTTTAATGACCAAGAAATGTTAGTAACTATAGTGACCAATTTATATACCAATTTACAAAATTAAAAATTATTGGTTACTAAACTAGTCATTATTATGAATAAAAAATTAAAGTTAGTCACTAAATTGGTCTTTAAAATTAGTTTTTAAGGTTTTGACTACTAAAGGAAATTTGTCCCTAAAAATTAGCTACCAAGGTTTTTGCTACCAAATGAATTAGTTTCTAAATTAGTCTCCAATTAATTAATGAGCAATTATATTTTTTTATTCATAAAAGTAATTATTTTACAAATCAATAATTTTTAGTTATATAAATTGGTATCTAATTGGTCATTATAGTGACTAACTGTTTATGGTTTTTAAAATTAAATTCTAATTCAGGAACTAAAAACTCAAATTGTATATTTGTGGTGTTTAAGATTATTTATTTCAAAAGCTCATTTCCTCATTTCTGTGAGGTTTAGTATGAGAATCTTTTTGTCTATTTATTTTTGTGTATTTTATTATTTATGAAAGAGAAATGTTTTAAGGTAGAAGAAATGTTATGTTTAGTTCATCTTATATATAGATAATATATTTCACCTCATTAACAATTCCAATAAAAGCATTTAATTTCTAGTGAAATAAAATAACTTCTCACTAATTGTTACATAAATACTAAACAAAATATAATATGAAAAATATTTGTATATTAATTAAAAGTTTATTTGTCTATTCTAATATTGTTTTTTTCTCTTTCAGAGTTTACATCGTAAAATAATACTTAAGTTAAGAAGAAAAAGATTGTGCAAAAGAATCTTCTAATAATTAATTTTTAAATTTAAAATTAGAAATACTTATTTCTAAATGAAATTTAGCAAATCACGGATGATGATCTAAAAGAAAAATATAAAAATAACATGACAATGATTTATTGCGGTTTTTGTCCAATTCAGTTGATCCGAAGTCATGAGGGTTTAAAATCCTGTGCCCCAAAAGCTTGTAGAAATCATTCTCTGCCCCATAAAATGTGCCACCACAATTAATTGTAAACGTCATTTTCACCGTTGAAAAAATAGTTTTTGAATTTGTTTGCTTTCTCCGTTGATCTCCGACTCTGTCAGTTTGTTGACCATTGCTAGAATTTGCGTGAATGGTAGAGATGTGAAAAAAATCTGTACTCACGAGTATTCATGGATAAAATTCACAAAAGATAAAAAATAGACAATATAAACAAATATTCGCAGATAACAGATACGAGTATTTTAACGGGACAGATACGGGTATCATAATATTCGTATCCGTGAATACCGGTACCCGCTTTACTCTAATTTAAATTAAAAAAAATAAAAAAACATGATTAAAATATGAACATATTGATTTTGAATGAGTTATTTTTTTTATCAATTAGTTTTAAAATTTTTTTATTTCTTTGTAAATTGTCATTCAACACTATTTAAATGGATAATTTGGACTTTGTTTAAGATTTATGAATGTTATGTATTATATTTTATTTGAATTTACAATTAAAATATGTTATTAAATATTTATTTTTATTTTTTTGTAAATATCTGCGGATACTCGTGGATATCCATGGATATTAAAAAATTATGCGGATACCCGACGGATATGTATACGGATACAGGACGAATATTTATCTAGCAGGTAAGGTATGAGAGAACTACTACCCGTACCCTACTCGTCCCATTGACATTCCTAGTCACCACAATATCCCGTTAATTCCAAAATTAGTAACGTATTTGTGATTCTTTCTTTAAATTGAAAATTTTGAATACATATAATAATCGTATAACAAGTTGAGATAGAAATGCTTAAAGGTATCTTGAAGTAATGTAATAACAATTGAATGAGCAACTCGTTGCTTATAACAATTAACTTTTGAGATTGTAATAATAATAAGAAGGTCTAAGTTTTCTAATCCAGCATCAAGAAAATTAGATTTATGGTTAAATAAAATTAAGAGAAATCGAAGGAGAGTTCTTCTATGAAAAATCGAAAAACAAATAATAAAATTAAAGAAAGAGATATTCTTCAGAAAATAAATAAAAATTATTATTTTAAATATAAATTAAAGAATTTGGGAAAATATGAATATGTTAGATTTTGTACTATAGTGGTTAGATTGTCCGCTATTCCAGAAGATCGTCAATCCAAAAGCCGCTAACCTAAAATAATCACTAAGCCTAAAGTACACGACGAGTACTATAACCGGGTACATAGCAACATACTAGGTAACAAAGCGTCCCACTACTGACCACACCTTATATGAATCAAATCACTTACAAAGCGGTAAAGTTGGTCAACTATCCAATTCCCTTGATTTTAGAGAGGACATGTACACCAACTAGCCACAACCGTCAAAGTAGATATAGAAGTAATAATGTCTAGAGGTGCCGCCTACTCTAATTTAGGGAAAAGACCAGCTGAAACACTATAAAAGAATAGCGGACTTGTAGCCTATGCCCCATTAAGTCCATACATACCCAATAAAGTTGGGCCAAAATGGATGGTGTCAAAGTCCAGCCCATGGTTAAAATCCAAGGTAAATGAGATTAGTCTCCTATAAATAAGAGTGGACCCCAATAATTAAAGGTATGCATTTGATCAGTGCATAATCTGATATTTGACTTTAAGAGCTTTTGTTGACTTGATCGTTAGAGTATTCTCTAGGGGTAACCCCCACGTTTCACCAAGTATCTGGTAACGAGGGCATAAAGAATAGGACTATGGAGTATCAATCTGAAAAACTCAAAGATTGTGGTAAGATAACGTTTGAGTCTCATAATTATCTAATATTGTCCATGTAGGAAAAAATTTATAGTTCTACAAAGGGGAACAAATAGACTATTTACAATCGTAGTACAGAGTATGTTAGATTGGATTTCTAACAAACTTATAGTTATAATAAAAATGGGTAAAATGAGAGTACGTATAAAGTTTTGAGATACAAATTCATAAACTAAAAATATGAATATTTTATGTTAGTGGATGTAATTGTAGGGAATGCATGATGATATACATTTATTGAAAGAAAAAGTTACACTAGCGATTTAAAAAAATTCACTCAAAGGTGAAAAAAATTAGTTCTAGTTGACTAACGTCCATTGTGGGTAAAAAGTTTATTCTCGTAACTTCAAAAGTTATGAAATTTTGTATTGGTTGGTAGTATTATGGGTCCCATGCTTTTGACAAAATAGACACAAAGTGTGTAATTATAAAAAGAGAAGGAAAGAGAAATGAGCTTGGCCGTAGAGAACACGAGAGAAGCTTCTCTTCTCTTAAAGAAAGGTGTTTGCACCTTGAAGAAGAAGATGTATGCGAGGGCGTTTTACTAATCTTTTATTCTGTATATCATATTCTATTTCATATGTACAATGAGATTTAGGATTTGTGGGAACAACCTATCATAGAAAGGGAAACAAATAAATAGAGGGAAATTAGGGATTAACATGAAGTCAAGGATAGGAATTGATCATTACTCTAGGCAATGATCCTAATTAATGCTAACGGTCGAAATATCTTAATGCCCTCCCCTCAAGTTGGATGGTGTATGTTCACCAGTCCAAGCTTGGAGACGATGGACTTGAAGAGGACGCGATAAGGAAATTTGGTGATGGTGAAAATGTCGGCGAGTTATATCTTCTCTCGGACAATGTGGCAATCGAGCTCAATGTGCTTGGTTTAGTTGTGGAAGCTCAGGTTGTGAGCTATGTGCCTTGTTGACTTGTTGTCACAATATAGGGTGGCTGTGTTAATTGATTGGACAACAAAGTCTCTTAGAAGGTATCAGATCCACTATATCTCACAAGTAGTGGCAGCTAGTGCGCAATATTTTGCTTCGATGGATGGTCAAGAAATAGTCTATTGTTTCTTTAACTTCCATGAGATTAGGGAGGATCCAAGAAAGACGCGGAACCCATTTGTAGTGGCCCAATTAGAATCGTTGAAGGCTTTGATTTGAGTTTCTAAGTCAGTAGCAAAGAAGAGTCCTTGTGATGGGCTAGACTTTATGTACCTTAGCACATGCTGCAAAGCGCGATAATGATAGTCAGTGGGATTTTTCATGAACTAGCTTAACAAATTAATAGAAGAGCACAAGTCAGGTCTTGTGTTGGTAAGATAGAGCAGCTTTCCTATTAATCTGCAATAAGAGCTGGGATTGGCCATGTATTTTTCAGCCTTATATAGAGATATCGTGTCAATTAGAAAAGGGATGGAGCACGATTTGCTTCCCATCATTCATGTTTCTTCTAGGATGTCCAAGGTATATTTCCTTTGGTATAGGTGAATTCCTTTCTTTGATCAGGCCTCCTCAAAGCCTAGAAAGTATTTTAGCTCCCCAAGATTCTTGATTCGAAAATTGTTGTGCAGTAACATCTTGATGTGCTCAATCTTAGTCATTGAATTTCCTGCCAATAAGATATCATCTATATAGACAAGGAGAGCTATAAAGGTAGTGGGTGTTTTCTTTATGAATAAAGAGTGATCAGACATAGATTGAGTATAGTTAGTAGAAATGATAAAGGTTAAGAGTTTGTCAAACCATTGTATCTTGGCTTGCTTCAAGTCATACAAAGACTTTGTTAATCTGCAGACTTGATTAGCTTTACCAATGTCCAAACCAGGTGGTAGATCCATATAGTCTTCTTCATTTAGATCTCCATGAAAGAAAGCATTATCTACATCAAGTTGGTGTAGGAACCAATTGTGTGAGGCAGCCAAAGCAAGTAGGAGTTTAACAGTGGTTAGTTTTTCAACTAGAGAGAAAGTGTCTAGAAAATCAATCCCTTCTTGTGGTGTATATCCTTTTGCTACAAGATGGGCTTTGTATCTTTCTATGATTCCATCAGCCTTGCGTTTGATTTTATATACCCATTTGCAACTGATGGGAGTTTTCCCGGGGGGTAGCTGAGTCAAGTACCATGTGTTGTTTTCCTATAAGGCTTTGATCTCCCTTTCCATTGCCTTTATCCAATCAGGATTGGCCTTGGTTTTAGTATATGTATGTGGTTCAATGTTTCCAGATATGGCCAATGTGTACCTCAAGTGTTTTTCAGATAGAGATTTATAAGATAACACTATAGAAATAAGATAAGTAGTTTTAAATTTATTTTTCTCATATGGGTTGTTAAGGAAAGAATTAACCTGATGCTCATAGTTGCTCAGATATCTAGGAATTCTTCTCGTCCTTGATAACCTTCTGTCATTCTGGGTTTTAGTAGGAACATCTATTTTGTTGTTCGAAACTCCCTCACTTTGAATAGACTTTGGCGTCTGTACTTGATTATTGTTGTTGTAATCATCAAAGGCTTGGCTTTCTATGTCAATGTTGATATGTTCATTTCGAAAGTCCTTACTGAAGTTGCTTTCATTTTCCTCTTCATGATAGATCTTTGTTTTGTTGTCGGGGATCCTTATAAGGAAAAACGTCTTTGTAGATTATAATATTTATGCTTATAAAGATTTCTCTAGTATGAATATCAAGATCAATATAACCTTTAATACCATGTTTATATCTTAAAAGGACGCCTTTCCTAGCTCTAGTAGAGAGTTTATTTCTATTACTTTCAAGAGTAGAAGCAAAGCAAAGACAACCAAAAGTCTTTAAGTTTAAATATGTAGGAGGAACATTATGGAGTAAATTATAAGGGGTTTTTCCTTTAAGAATAATGGAGGGCAACCTATTTATCAAATAGACACCGTGAGAAGCAGCATAATTCCAATAGGCTTTGGGAATGTTTGATTGAAAGATTAAACTACGGTTTTTGTTCAAAATATCTTGATGTTTTCTTTCCACAACAGAGTTTTGTTGTGGGGTTTCAACACAACTCTTTTGATGTTCAATACCATGATCATTATATAAAGTAGTAAAATTAAATTAAGGGCCATTATCATATTTAACAATCTTGATGGTCTTGTTGAATTGTGTTATAATTTTCACAATAAAATTTTGTAGTAACTCCCTGGTTTGGATTTTAGCATTCATTAGGAAAATCCAAGTGTCTTTACTATAATCATCCACTATAGTAAGAAAATACCTATGCCCATGAACATAATGTGTTGACATAGGACCCCATATATCATAGTGTATAAGATCAAATCAATTATTAGAGTAGGAAATACTTTGTTAAAAAGGCAGTTTATGTTGTTTGGAAAAATGACATACATCACAAATAGTATGATTAGGCATCTTAACATAAGGAAAGTTCTTATATATTTGTTCAATAGCTTTGTGTCCCAGATCGCCAAGTTTATGATGCCACAAACTAATATCAGTGCGTTTAAAGGAAATAATAGAACTAGAAACAAAATTTTGACTAAAAATAGGAAAACGCTTGAGGTAGTATAAGTCTTTGCAGACACTAGCATTCCCAATTGTCTTTGATGTAGCATTGTCCTGAATCTAGAAAATCTTGGGAGAAAAAATTAATATGCAGTTCAAATCTTTAGTCAATTTTTGAACATATATAAGGTTAAAAGAGAACTATGGAATGTATAGGACATTAAAAATTATGATTTTTCCATAAAATTGAACCTTCCCAGTAAATTCAGCTGTAACTAAGGAATTATTTGGTAATTTAAAAGATATAGGCTTTATTTTATAGAATGTCAAAAAGAAATTTTTCTCATATGTCACATGATCAGTTGCCCTTGTATCAAGAATCCAAGTAAGGTTACCCGATATTTCTCTGAACCTGATTAACGTTGTGAGGTTGAGAGCTGAGAACAATACTTGGGTTTTCTTCAGGATGAAGATAATAGGGGCTGGATGGATTCAGTGATTGATTTGTGTTGTTGGTTTGAGTGGACTAGTCGGAAGACTTTTCCATTGGGTCAAGGAACACCACAAATAAGGATTAATAAAATTGAATTAGATGATTATAATGAGTTGCAATAGAACCGAAGTGCATAGCCACTAAGTAGCTCTTGATACCATATTGTGGGTCCCACACTTTTGACAAAATAGACACAAAGCATGTAATTGTAAAAAGAGAAGGAAAGAGAAATAAGCTTGGTCGTAGAGAACACAAGAGAAGCTTCTCTTCTCTTAAAGAATGGGATTTCACTTTGAAGAAGAAGATGTACGCGAGGGCGTTTTACTAATCTTTTATTCTGTATATCATTCTATTTCATATGTACAATGAGATTTATAGTATTTGTGGAAAAACCCTAACACATAAATGGAAACAAATAACTAGAAGAAAATTAGAGATTAACATAAAATCAGGGATAAGAATTTATCACTACATCTAGGCAGTGATCTTAATTAGTGCCAAGTCAAAATATCTTGATAGGGAGATCCACTTAATTACCCTTAAGCCTGATTCACACTAACAAAATTCTTGTATTAAATAGTAATATTGACAATTATTTTTTTTAAATTGTATTAGAGATAATGCCGATCTAGTCGACACTCACTTTATAGTTTTAAATATCTTTTAATGTTTTTCAATAAAAAAGAAACTAGTGGTGATTCGGAGTTTTCCGAAAGAGCTTACGAAAAAAAAAAAAAATGGGTGTTAACGGTAATTTGGAGTTAAATGATGGTGATCTAAATGTTTACAACCGGAAGAAGGATCGGAGTAAGAATAATGCTAGTAGTGTAGATTCGTGGGGATGTAAAGGAATGTTGAGTGTAGATTTGTCGTACTTCCATGAAGGAGCTTTTGGGAATGTTAAATGTAGAGTTGGAGCCTTCACGATGTACTTACTTTAACTCTTCTTCATCTTCTTTTTCACTCATTCTTATTTCACTTGAAGACCTTATATACCAGTTGTTCAAAAGTTGTAGTGTAGATTCATGGTTAAAAATTTGGACCATTAAACCAAAATTAATATATGGTTCGTTTTGTTTCCATCAACGGACACATATTCATAATATATAACTTAAATAATATAAATATTAAAAAAGGTTAAATATGTTTTTGGTCCCTTAACTTTTAATGAAAATTAGAATTAGTCGTGAACCCGTGGTGAGCCAACCTGCAGATAAAATAGTCACATAAGTGTTTTTTATTAAGTTGAAATTTACATTTAGCACATGTTACGTTGTGTTTTTTAGCCAACACATAAATATTTTTTTTATTTGTATTTGAATTGTATTAAAGTTTATTCAGATCTTAATTAGAATTACAATTTAGTTTTGACCGAAAAAATAAAAAAAAAATATTATTTTTAATTAACTGAGCCAGTGAGCCAATCTGTTTAATCTGCCAACACGTGATGGGTCCGGTCGGATTGAAATTTTTTTGACTAGCTAAAAAGTGAACCGGGTTGAGTTGACTCACTAAATCATTAACCCGTGGTGAGTCGAATCAGGTTACCCGTTTTGATAGCTTTATATTTAACTCTATTAAAAATAAATAAAATTTGTGTCACTAAGTCAACGCTAACCTTATATACTTTTAATTAATTAATATAATATATATATATATATATATATATATATATATATATATATATATATATATATATATATATATATATATATTACTTAGCGTCTCTTATATCAATGCTTATGTTAATAAAATAACATATTGTTCATCCATACAGTGTTTATCTATTATATTATATTTATTAGTTAATTTTTATCTTCTTTTATAGTACATTCGGCCAACTCTTTAATTAATATTTTCTATTTATTTCCTCTAATCGTCGTCGGCTAGACTGGCATTATATTAATATAAAAATTATGTTGCAGCGTTGGTTTAGCTTGCACAACTTTAATTTTATTATTTTTTATTTATTAGTTCAATTGCGTACATTTAGAGTGTGTTTGATCGACAATATTCTTTACATTGTATTACATTACAGTCGGCTTGAATGATGCTAATAACGTACATTTAGAGTGTGTTTGATCGAGAATATTCTGAGTCTAGATTCTCTACTGATTTTTTTGGTACTGTCCTCTACTGAGCATTAAAAATACACTGTATTAGTATTTTAAATATCTTTTTAATATATTTTCAAACGTCAAAATAAATGGTAATCAATGTATTATAAAGGCACAGTAGAAGAACAGCACAAAATAACCCAGCAGAGAATCCAAATTCGAATATTCTTTACATTTTATTTTGTGTTGTATTAGAATCGGCTTGAATGATTCTAATAACGTTTCTTTTATGGCTAATGCTATTTAATGAGAGCTAATATACCCAGTGTTTCTTTTTTCCTCTTAATTTATCAATGGAAAAATGTATAAGTATTTCGGTAACTTGTGACCAAGTATAAGTTGTTGGCTATTTCATTTGCACAAGTAAACCTTTATATACACATTTAAATTTTTTAAAAGTCCTATATCGATTACAGATAAAATAATTTCATAATTCATAATTCATAAGTGGGTGCAAAAGAAAGACCGAAAACCTGTATGTTTTATTTTAGTACATATTAAGAAAATCAAACTTTCATGTACATAGGGATTAAGCTGTCTTTGAAATTATTGCTCTATGCAAGTCTAGGTTGTTTTATAGTTTTTATTTGCTCAAAATAAAATTGTTAAGTAGGATGCTTAATTAAGCAAAAAGAATCCTTATTTTGCATTTATCTTAGTGGAATAAAAATCTATTTTTTTATTGTAAACAGTTATATAAAGGATTAAGTAAAATAAGTTATGATGTTTTCAACCTAAAACGTTGAGTTGTAGTACTCGTAGGTTTTATTTTCTATATATGCTTCTTAATTTTATCATTTCAACCTGAATAACGACTTCAAATTTTCCACCCGTAATTACGTAATAACTTTGTCGTAATGCTAATACTACTGACTTTAGAAGATCAACCCTTTGGAGACCTGGTCGACCAGCGACAGCGAAGTTGTTTGAATATAATCACATGGATATGTTAGCAGTCCACCATCAATTTATAATCTAATTTCATATTTTCGGCATGACATGAGGTGTCGGTATTGAAACATAAAAATATCGTTGAAAGCAAACAACTTTTGTCTTTCCTAGTAGTGGGGTCACATGTTTTTATCGGTGATCTGGCATTAGGACAGGTTATTGGAACATGCAGAAAATTTCCATCCACTAATGAATCTTTCTAGGGTGTATGTGGCTAATATTTTTGAATAGTTGAATAGCGACCATACGTATCCATCGGGTTGCAATTTGCACAAAATGCTAAGAGGGTGTGAGAGAGGTATATATGCAGACGATATTAGATATTGTAAAGCAGTAAGGTTGAAGTCAGTCTTCCATATATGGAGTTTTGTGGGAAGACATCGTGGTTGGTGTTGTTGAGAGCAATGGTAGTGTTGGGTCATGTGTTAGGCACAAATGGTTGCTTCGAAAAAGAGAAGAGTGCACTGTTAGATTTCAAAGCTAGTTATGCGAGTGAGTCATATGCGCTACCTTCGTGGTTGAATGACCCAAAGACTGTGATGCCCGGATACGAATACGGATACGGACACGACACGGACACGGATACGGAGATACGGCAAAATTGAAAAAGTATAAGACACGGACACGGCAATATACACATTAAAATCTAATAATTTTATTTCATAATAAAAAAAAACATTTAAAATATCATAATGTTTGAGGCTTATATATGTTAATCTTCATCAAAAAATACAACTTCTAATTCTGGTTCATCGAGAGATATGTTAATCTTTATTCTTTTTATTTTCTTTTTTATTTTAAATTTGTTAGATTTCCCTTTATTCTCTAAAAAACAGAAAAAAAAATATCATACCAATCAAATAAAATATTTGAGTAATAAAGAAAAAATCAAATAAAATATTTGAGTAACAAAAGAATAAATCAAATAAAATATTTGAGTAACAAAGAAAAAATCAAATAAAATATTTGAGTAATAAAGAAAAAATCAAATAAAATATTTGAGTAACAAAAGAAAAAATCAAATAAAATATTTGAGTAATAAAGAACAATCAAATAAAATAATCAAATAAAATAATATAGTGACATTAAAAAGAGAAGGGCGTAAAAAGAGAAGGGCGTGAAAAGGGCGTGAACAGAGAACCATCTTCCTCGCCGCAGAAACATCATCAGAGGTGTCCGCCGCGCATCCGAGGAGCTACAGGTGTCCGCCGACGCGTGTCTCCGACCTGGCCGTGTCTGATCCAGAGAGAAGCCTCCGACACCGTGTCGTGCAGGTGTCCGCCGCGCTTCCGCGTCCGTGTCTGCTTCGGGAGCGGGAAGCGCCGAACCACCGTGTCGGAGCATCACAGCCCAAAGAGCAATTGTTGTTCCTGGGAAAGAGTGACATGCAGTTCATCTTCTGGCCACATCATTCATCTCGCACTTGGAAATCTTCATAGAACTAATGAAAGTGAAATACTACCTGCTGAATTTCCATTTGGTGAAATGGGACCATATTCGCAAGTAGTGATACCACATTGTATGCAGCCCACGCGTAGCTTAAACTGGTCATTGTTCCTTCCCTTGAGTGAATTGAGAAGCCTTGGTTTGTCCAATTATTGTTTCTCCGGATTCATTCGGAATCAAGGTACAAAAAGCTATTATATTGCGTCTTTATTTACTTCTATATATACTCTATATTTTCACTAATTATATTTTGACTAATTGTTGCTTGGTTCTTTAAATATATATACAAGAGTTGGTATATAATTTAGGAGAGGAGGATTCAACTTAGTAAGAGATTTGAGGTATTTTTTTTATCTATGGTGTTAAGCTATCTTTTTGTTAGAAAGGAAGTTAAGTGTCTTATATACATAGTTCAAAACTTATTAAATGCACATCTTCCATGTTATATATATACCAACATTCCTAAAAATGTCGAAAAAATCCAACAATTATTTGTTTGTTATATCTCTTGTAGTTACATTGTTCATATACCGTTGTAAAACAATAAGAAGTTGTGTAGTTCATTACAACAAAAACCGAAATTACCGACGGAATTTTATCGACGGATAAATTTTTGTAGGTAAATTTGAATTACCGACGGATTTTACCGATAAATTTTCAAATTTTAATTACCGAGGAAAAAATCTGTAGGTAACACAAATTTCATTTACCGACAGAAAAATCCGTCGGTAAAAGAAGCGGAAAATTTCCCGCCCAAATTTGAATTACCGATGAATTTACTGACAGAAAAATCCGTCGATAAAAGAAACAGAAAATTTCCTTCACAAATTTGAATTACCGACGAAAAAAATTTATCGGTAAATCCGTCGATACTTACATAACTTCAAATCCGTCAATAATTTATTTTTTTTAATCGACGAATTTACCAACGAATTTATCCATTGGTAAAAGAAGCAAAAATTTTCCCTCCCAAATCTCACCTTATAAGAAGACGAGAAGAAGAAGAAAAGAAAAAAAAGAAGGAGAAAAAGAAGAAGAAGAGAAGAAGGAGAAGAAGAAGAAAAAGAAGAAAAAGAAGGAGAAGAAGGAAAAGGAGAAGAAGGAGAAGGAGAAGAAGAAGAAGAAGGAGAAGAAGAAGAAGAAGAGGAAGAAGTAGAAGAAGAAGAAGAGGAAGAGAAAGAAGAAGAAGAAGGAGAAGAAGAAGAAGAGGAAGAAGGAGAAGAAGAAGAGGAAGAGGAAGGAGGAGAAGAAGAAGAAGACGACGGCGGCAGCGGCGGCGATGGTGGCAGCGACGATGACGGTGGCAGCGACGGCGATGGCGACCACGAAAAAAAAAACGAAAAAAAAAATTGAAAGAGGGAGGAGGAAGAAGATGAACAGTGCAACAAATTTACCAACAGATTTTTTGGTCGATAATTATCGACGGATTTTTCTGTTCGTAATTACCGGCAGATTTATCGACGGATTTTTTTGTCAATAATTACAGACAGATTTATCGACGGATTTTTCCGTCGATAATTACCGACGGAACATGATTTTCGTTGATAAAATTTTACCGACAAGCATTTTACTGATGGATTTTTGACCGTCGATAATCCGTCGATAATGTTGATTTAGCAATGGATTTTAACCATTACCGACGGATTTTGACCTTCGGTAATATCTGTTTTTCTTGTAGTGGTTTGTTTGGATCCTTCCCTATTTAAAAACACAAAAAGAATAATCTAAATACAATTTTTAACATTTCTTTTACAAAGGGTTAAGATATTTTTGTTGTCCCAATTTTCGTCAAGTTTTGTTAAATCAGTTATAATTTTTGCTTTGTGTTCAAATAGATCCCAATTTTCGTTAATTTTATTCAATTTGGTCATTTTTTGCTAATACAGTTTAAATTATTAATGGTAATGAGCAGTGACTACCACGTAGCACGTTGCTAATACAAAATTGCTCAATTTTAAACAAAATTAGGACAAAATTGAACAAAAATAACAAATATAGTGACTAAATTGAATATAAAACATTAACTCTGACACGTAGCACGTTGCTAGATAGACACATGAACATTTAAAAAAAAAAACACGAAGTGACACGTGACAGTTACTGTTCATTACCATTAATGATTTAAATGGTGTTAGAAAAAACTAACCAAATTGAACAAAATTGACACAAATTGGGACTTATTTGAGAACAAAAACAAAATTTAGGACTTTTTTCACAAAATTTTGATGAAAATTGGAACCAAAAAGGTATTTTAAATGAAATGCTTCTTTAGCCCTATGAAGTACACTACTAAAAAAGCTCATATTTTCTATCAATTTTGTTTTGAAAATTATTTTCGTAGGAAATACTTACAAATTTTTTTGTGAAAAAAAAAATTGCAAGAAATTGCTACCAATTTTTTTGTAGAATATTCTGTATAAAACAATTTTCGCAACAAATTTTGTATGAAATACTTATAAATGTTATAATTCTGTAGGAAATAATTACCTACGAAGAAATTACCTGCTAATTAAAATTCTTAGAAAAAGAATAGCAGAAAAAAGTCTTTTCTTGCAAATTTTTTTAACAAATTTGCAAGAAAAATCTCATGTAATATGATAATTTCTAGTAGTGGTATATGACCCCAATATTAGTATTTTTATATTACTTATCCCAAAAATATTTAAATAATTTAAATTTGAAGTGTCTCTTAATGCTCTTTAGTTAATTATACTCTTTTATGCTTCCTTTTGTTTTTCAATAAACAGTTAATCAAGTCCCTGAAACTATATCTCTCTATTGTATTAACCTTTAAAATTAAGAAAAATTAAAATAGCCCAAAACATTTTAGAGTTTAATTTAAACTATGTAATTTTTATTTTATTTTCATCCTTTCAAGAATATATATATATATATATATATATATATATATATATATATATATATATATATATATAT
>Ga0209589_1002119_pt1 | contig 33919 bp, 24 predicted proteins | sample CowpeawhiteBW_FD_187525 | JGI IMG/M metagenome (GOLD analysis project Ga0209589, IMG submission 187525) | Root nodule microbial communities of legume samples collected from California USA - Cow pea white BW (SPAdes) (version 2) | ecosystem: Host-associated > Plants > Roots > Nodule | place: USA...
TATATATATATATATATATATATATATATATATATATATATATATATAAATAAGGGTAAAGTTTAGCGGGCACGGGTATCCACGGGTACGGATACTATGATACCCGTACCCGTCCCGTTAACATGCGGGTATCAAAAATACCCATACCCGCGGGTTGCGGGTATCCATTTTTAATATCTATTTCCTACCCGTTGCGGGTTTTATCCGCGAATACCCGCGGGTACGGATTTTTTTGACATCCCTACACCTAACTAAACCTTAAACCCTATACTTAATCCTATTATTCGTTTTCTGCATACTTAAAATCAAGTATAATATGATATAATATAAACCTAGCATAAATTAATCTAAACAAATACTACGCAAAAATATCTATCATAAAAAAAAATAAATTACAACAGGTTAGATCCGTTACCTTTGTCGATAATTAATTCTTCTTTCTCACTTGGTTCCAATCACCACTTCTCTTTACTTTATTATCCACGTTTCTAAGCTTGGTTCAAAACAAAATTATATTCTTATTGAGTGTCTAAAACCCAATACCATAATAAAAAATGTTTTTTGATCGGTGGAGACACTTACCCAAATCATGAAGAGTACTCCTTTTCCCTATCACTACTGCACTTCAATTTTCGCTTCGGAGAAAAATAAGTTGCACTTCTCGAAACACCCCAGGTCAGCCTTAACTATCTTTTATCCCCTCAGAAAACTGTCTCCTTTCTCTTAATAAGCTAAACTACTAAACCCTAAAAAATAATGTCCAGATTCATCTCTTAATCAAAATAATTACCCATCAATTCCGAATAAAATCAGAATAAACCCAATTGAATTCTGATGGATCCAAATTTTTTTTCATAATGAGCTCATTAATTCCTTGTCTGTTGTCCATATATTTGACCGGGTTGCTTTCCTTTAGGTCAGCCTACAATTCACGTTCAAATTTCTAGCTCTTTCAAAAATCCATTTAATTGCAAAAATAATATAAATGCACTAAGCAAAAGTTGGACCCATGAATTCCCCTCCAAAACATGCACTCTGATCATTTGAGTTATAAAACCACTTGATCATAAGTCTATCTTAATAATACTTTTACTCATATTGCATGCTAACTCATCAAAAAATAAAAAATAAAAAATCTAAGTGTGATAGGTGAAAGTTGAACTCAAGACTTCCCTTGCTAATAAGCTGTAGCCAATCTACCACATCATTTTGTCATATCACCAACAAAATAATTTAAATATAAATATTCATCCTATTTAATTTACTTTACCACTTAAATTTTTTTTTTTTTTTTGGATATTACATCCTCTCCGACATACAAAATTTTCATCCTAAAAAATTGTGTGTCCTAAGTCTTTTCATCTCATAGCACTTTTATTGTACGAATGCTCTTCGCAGTTGTTTGGACTGATAATCCAATACTTGTACAATTTAGTGTTTAAAGATAGATCTTCTTTGACTCGAACTTTGTCCAACTAAACCATGATTAGGATCTCGTATATGCTTCCACAATCATAATCTTTGAGAAAGTCCATCCACCTTCTCTATATAATGATAACCTAAGAATTCTTCTATACCATTGGTATTCCCACGATTAACTCTTCAACGTGTTGCTTCTTCTCTTGAGTCATAATCGGGTAGCATACTGCTTCTTCTTTCATATCTTTCATAGTTGTTTGTGCTGAAACAACTTTATTTCATCAAAGTTTTGGAATACAATCTTTTGTTGATCGCAACCAACAAGGATGTTATCGATAGTTAGCCAATCTAACCCTTGAAGAGGCAATTAAAACAAAAACAAGTTGAGCTTGCATCATGCAACTACAATCAGACATCAACACAAACCAAATTGGTTGAAACCTATCCAAAAGTTGGTGTTCAAACTACCGGTTCATGACTACAATTCACTGACTTACTAGCTATGATACACATATCTAGTTAAATCCAAAACAATGACATACACTAATGCTAATTATGCAACTTTAGTTGTTTATAAAAGATCGACTACTTGTTATTGCACCTTCCTTGTTGGAAACTTGGTAACTTGGAAGAGTAAAAAGTAAAGTGTGGTAGCCAGATCCAATATTGATTTTTTAGTAATGGCTTAAAGGATATGTGAGCTATTATGGCTAAAAAAATATAAAAAAGACTTGAAGATAAAATAGGATGGAGCTAAGAAGCTATATTGTGATAATAAATATGCAATTACCGTAGCCTATAATCTAGTATATGATAGAACCAAACATGTTCAAGTGGACATACATTTTATTAAAGAAAAGCTTGACAATGACATGATATGCATATCATACGTTTCATCTCAAGCAGTGGCAGATCTTGACCAACATTGTTGGGGGAGCCCAAATAATACATCCAAAATTTATACATTTCGTTATTGTCACTAACATAATAAAAATGAATACATAACTTAGTATAACGATAACTAAAAAAGAAATCACAAATAATGCTTCAGAATTATCTATAATTTTTTGAACCTTAAAAGGGGCTCCTCTCATTGAACAATTGGAACATTAGTATCATGCTTCAAAATATCTAGAGGAGTTGAATTTGTGTTCATCTTCACGGGTAGCTTTCCTTTTATCACTTTTAAAAAATGAATCTATTCTTTTATTCTTCATCAATATACCTATTTAAAAGAAATACTAAAAAATGATTTATCATAATCTAATAAAAAATTGAGAGACATAAATACCAAAAGAAAATTCAATGATAATCAAACCACACTTAAAATTCAATTATAAAAAACACACAGTACAATCATTTTTTTCTTCTATGTTGATAAAGTAAAAAATTAATATAAAAGAGGCTCATTAAATAAATTATTAAACTAATATTTCACTATCAAGTGAGACAAAAGATAATTACTTTCTTCTTTATTTCTTCGAGGATGGAAGAGAATAGTTGAGAGATGAAAGCAAAAATAATTGATCTTTTTCTCTTCAGAAACAAAAGAAAATAGGTAAGAATGAAAGATGAGAATAATTTGTAAGAAATTCAAGGCATAGACATACAAAAGAGGCTCATTAAATAAATTATTGAATTATTATTTCACTATCAAGTGAGACGAAAGAATTACCTTCTTTGTTTCTTCCTCGAGGATGGAAGAGAATAAAGGAGAAATAAGATAAAAAATAATAGATCTTTTTCTTTTCAGAACAAAAGAAAACATGAGAATGAAATATGAGAACAATTTATGAAAAACACAATCTATAATGAAAACAAATAATAAAAAATATTTTGATAAATCTTTTTAATCTTTATTCTTTATTATATTTGATTTTATATTTTATTAGTATTAATTATTATGTTTATAAAAGAAATAAAATATTTGATTTAATATTTATAACAAAATAAAATAAAAAATACCTAATATCTATAATAAAAAAAATCAAAATATCTATTGTAAAAAAAATTTCAAAATTTGGGGAGAGGGGGGACGCACTCATAATACTCCCGCCACCACTCTCAAGGACAACTTGCATATATACTTACCAAAGGGGTGAACGTCAATATTTTTTAAAGTATTATATCCCAGATAGAAATGGAAAACATTTATTCACTAGTTTAGGGGGGAGTGTTGAGATTTTTTAAGAAATTTCTAACACTATTTTTATTGATTATTTACATTCAATGTGTACAATGAGAAAAAATAGGTGAGAATCATTTTATTCTTTTTCATTTTTTGAGAATTTTATAGAATTTCTATATTTGATACCTTAAAATATTTTTATTAGCATTCGTTATCATAAGTCATATGCATTCATTACAAGAAAATGTCTCATTAACAATTAATTTTAGTGACCAAAAGTTGTTTATCATTACCAATTTAGATACCAATTTACAAAATAAAAAATTATTGATTACTAAAATAATCACTATTATGAATAAAAAATTATAATTTGTCTCTAAATTAATTTCTTAATTGGTTTCTAAAATTTAGCTACCAAAGAAAATTTGTCACTAAACATTAGCTACCAAAGTTTTTTCTACCAAAGAAATTGATTTCAAAATTAGTCTTTAATTAATTAGGGAATAATTTAACGACCAATTATAATTTTTTATTTATAATAGTGACTATTTTAATAATCAATAAATTTTTATTTTATAAACTAGGATCTAAATTGATCACTACAATAACTAACAACTTCATTAATTACAATAAAATCAGTTATTAATGAAATATTTTTTTATAGTGATTTATTTGGTTTTAATTATGTATATTTTATTCATTTTTTCAAAATTGTCCGAAAGGATTTATGGATTTATATATAATGTGTATAATGAGAAGAAGTAGGTAAAAATCATTTTATTCTCTTTTATTCACAAAAAAATTATAGAATTTTATTTATTTGCTACCTGAAAATAATTTAAAATATTTTTATTAACATTCATTCTTATAAGTCATACAACATTACCCATACAGACACCTTAAGACAAACATCAAAGAATCCAACATTTTACATCAGGGTCATCACCTCTCCTGTCAATACTATGAACGTTTCATCTCATGATTAGAGAGATAAATGGAAACCACCATGACTAGTGTCCATCTACTAAAGAAAGGATGGAATTTCCTTCAACGCCAACATGAGTGTTGATGTGTTCTTTCCTCCTTTTTGTTGGGTTTAGGTTATCCAGATCCTTCTCAAACACCCATTGATATCCGCAACTGATCACCTCCATGTGCAAACCTTGAGAATCACCGGCGGTGGTATGCATTTCGATGCCGTTAACATAAAGCGTTCCTTCTATTTGAAAATAAGAAAAAAATTCTTCCCTGGTCAAGAAGAGTAGCCACAAGTGATGCATTCCGACGGTGACCAAATCTGTACGAAGTACTGGCATTTCGATAGAGGAAAAAAAGGGTTTCCTGTGAAAACCAATGCCTACATAGGATCCTAAATCGAGATCCAAATTAGACTGGTTTTCATATGTCACAAACACCAAGCTGAACGCAATGCCAATCCAGTTATTGTCATGCATAATGGGAGATGGGTCTAAGCTAATTGAAGTACCAAGACTCTGATTGAACCATCTCGGAATCTGATTACCAGGAAGAACAATATCAATCAAATTAATAGGGGTACGCGATTCTTTGCTCAACTGTTACAAGAAACGTATATGCCTCAGTTGGTTATTACTACGCAAATTGAAAAGAGAAAGATAGGGATGCAAGAAAGAACAGATCAGAGAGTACCCGAAGGATTTGTAACAACCATGCAAAAGTCATTCTCTGACAACCTTCAATATCAACTATTTTAGGACAGTTGAAAATAAGTAATCCCCTTTCATAACGACCAAAACTGTAGGTTTCTCTTGTGACAGGCAAAGCAGTAGGTGATGGCATCTCAGGGAAAAATCTTAATTGCTTGCAATGCTCCAAGTTTAAATGTACGAGTTTGGAAAGCTTGTTGATGCTCGAAGGAAGGGTAACAAAGTGGTTTCCCCCCAAATTTAAGGTTTCTAGGGAATGCATGGATCCAATAGCATCAGGGATTTGTGCTAGATTGCAGAAACTTATATTAAGGTCATGCATACAGAAGAAGTTATGCAAGGAATGCAACAAACAGCCACGTGAATTTCTAAACCCTCTGTAGTACGAGAAATTGAAAGGAACAATGAGTTTCTTTATGATGGAAGAGGATGTAGATTGGGATTGCATGGAATTTTCCCTGATATCAAGAATCTTTGAATGGTCATGTATGGCTTTATCTAAAAGGTGGTTACTAAATACTCTTGAACAGCCAGAGATATTCAGATATTCAAGAGATTTCAGACCCAATATATTGCTTGGTAGACTCACTAAATTTATGCAGTTTTGCAAACTCAAGAGAGCAAGCTTTCTTAGAAGTCCAACTGATGGATGGATGCAGACAAGTTTTGTGCATCTGTCAAGAATTATCCACTCAAGATTTGGAAGCCCTGTAAAGTCTGGAATCTTAATAAGATTCTTGCAGTCTCTGAGATCCAAAGCTCTTAGATTTGGCAGATACTGTAAAACATCAGCATAGACAGTCACTTCATCATAACTTTGTTTAATGTATCCTTAACATATGTGGAACAGGCTAAGGTAATAACAGTTTTTCTTTTTTTTATTTTAGATTTAGGATTAAATATGTTTTTAGTCTCTTAAATTTAAGTGAAAATTGTAATTAGTTTTTTCCGAAACTTTAGTCTTTAGTCAATTTAGTCACCAAACTTTAGAAATGCATGAATTTATTCATGTTAACCAGATTTTATTGAGTTTATTTGATGTTTCAAACGCATTTCATAATAACATTTGAGTTGTTTACACTGTTTGATATATTTCCGCTTCAATGTTAACTGAGACACGCATTTGAAACGTCAAATAAATTTAACAAAATTTGGTTAAAAAGACTAAATCTACATATTTCTAAAGATGGTGAACTAAATTGGATCAAAATTTTGAAGAAAGACTAATTCTAATTTTCACCCGAAAGTTTAAGGACTAAAAACATATTTAACCCTTTATTTTATACTTGAAAGTAAAATTAAGAAGATTAAAGAATACCTTTGTGCCTTTCCATAATTGTTTGATGTTGCCATGTGGCAAGATCAATTCAACAAGTGAATTCGGTTGAAAACTTGATGGTAAATAGGAGAAAGGATAGTGAGACCACTCAAGAAACTGCAGTTTATTGGACAGAAAACTTAGGTTTCCCATAAACTTCACATCATGGAGTATAAGCAACCTAAGGTTACTCATTTTGGACAACTCTTCAGCATCAGTCGCCAATACTTCTATCTCTCTTAACATGTCCAAAACAATCGCTTCAGTGTTCGCTGTTTCCTATAAAGCATTGCAAAATTATTTATAACTAGGTGTGTCCAAAACTTATAATAAAAGTTTGTATTTACAGTTACTAGTTTATTATTAACAATCATCAAGTTGCCATTTTCTTTCATGATTTGAAATATCACAATTTCCACAACAAAATAAACTTATATAATCAGAATATCTAGATACCTTTGCCTTGGACATACTAAACAAATGTTCATATAACCACAACCTGCTCCACTTTGCTGGCTCCTTGGGTGAATTGCCTTGAACAATTTTCCTGCCCAAAGCTTTCAACAAATCATGCATTTTAATGAATCCATGGAAATTGTTTACGAGTGACTTGTCAAGGAGGACTCTGATTCCAATTTCAGGATGAAATCCACGACAATCAAGAACTTTCTTCACATACAACTCCTCATACCCACTGAAGAAACAAGCAATGTCCAGAAATATTTGCTTTTCCAAGTCATCTAGTCCATCGTAACTGATTTGAAGCACATCCAAAATATCTTTGTTGGGATTCTCTTTCAATCTAACCAAGGCACTTCTCCACTCTGACACACTTCGACCAAACAAAAATGAGCCTAGTACTTTAATTGCTAGTGGTAGGCTCTTAGCATATTGTAACACAGCATGTGTCAAGACTTTGTAACCTCCTACAATTTCATCACTGTTGAAAGCCTTTTTACAAAACAACTTCAGAGAATTAGCATCATTCAAGAGTTGAACATCGTACACTGTTGTCACTCCAAACTCTTTTAAGATATGCTTGTCTCTGGAAATTATGATGACTCTACTTCCTTCTCCTAACCATTCCCGATTCACCACTAATTTCTCTCGTTCTTTAACTTCATCAACATGGTCAAGAACTATAAGAGTCTTTACACAGCGAAACCTTTTTCGCATCAAATTTGCTGCATTATAAAGATTGTGTATCTGAAGGTTTTCTTCATTTAGAGTTTGATGAAGGAGCTGCTTTACTACACCAATTGTTCCACAATCTCTATAAATCGTGTTTACATCATCAATAAAACAACGAGCATTATATTGATGAGAGATTATACCATATAGAACAGTAGCAAGTGTAGTCTTTCCTATTCCACCCATTCCACAAATTCCTACAATGCGTACATCATCAACTGGGTCGCCAAGTAAAAGTTGTTGTAGTTCTTCGAGAGGAGATTCCACCCCAACTAGATCATTTGGAATACTTGAAAAATTGGGACACAATATACTCAATATCTCCTGAACAATTTTTTCAATCACGATATGTTGTGACCTGAAAGTTTAAGGAATACCACCAATTTATGACCTATGAAAACCAAACAAAAAGTACACAAGCATGAGTATGTGGAGTCTCAAAAGTTTATTGAGCCTAACCGATTTATTTGCTCCATGTTTTATAAAAATTCATGTAATTGTAAACTTAATTAATCAATCTGAAAAATAATCTAGTGCAGCCGGTGAACGTAAATTATTTTGACTGAACTGTGTAAATCCTTTGTGTTCTAGTTATTTACTTTTGTCTGTAACTGTTCGTGTACGTGTGTCTCTGTGATCTCCTTATGACATATTCTTTCATATAAAGTCCGAGTAAGAGTTGTCTTTGCTATCCTTCTCATGCCACTGATTCCAACAACTGGAACATCGTTAACTAATCCAAAACGTATAACATTTGTTAATTGTTAATTCTTGAACCTAAACTCTATCCTAACTAGTTCATCCCTGGAAGATTCGAAATTTTCGGTCCCAAAATATTTATTTTATGTTTTGAACAATTTCATCGATCTGTTCATATTGTGGCCTGAACATGTACATGAAATAAAGGCGAAACATCATGCAACAAAACAAAAAAAGAGTGTATACATTTTTTAGGACAAAATAATAACGTAAAAATTTTAACTTTCAAACTATTATTTTAATTAAACTAGCGTACATTTGGACTCAATTTGCATGTTTCCTCCTCAACCTCTGTTTTTAGATAATGGCATGAGATGAAACATGATTACCATAATACATGATGCCGAATACAGTTATATAGGCCCCTGCAGTTGAGTTTTTTGTGAAGCACTTTCAAATATCAATAAAGCTAGATTTGTCATCAAATCAATTGACCTTCTATCATCTCCATATTACAAATATCAAAAATGATTTTTTGACAAATAAATTTTTGATAAAATTGACAAAATTACTAAATAGAGGATGTTGTTGGTCAAAATTTGTGAAATAAAACTTTATCAAAGAATCATTTTCCTACTAATATTTCTGAAGGATACATTACCTTCTATAAGCCATATTTACATTGCTAAATCTCTCTCCCAAACTCATACCAATAACATACAACAGCCACTCCTTCCTACTTTTCCTAAATTCCTAACATCTCTGAACCCTAGTTTAGAAATGATAATAAATTTCAGAAAACAAAAGAACTCAAATAAATTCAGAGGTACATAACTAACTGCATAATAAATATATAATTGTGGTCAATCTTGAAATGAGAGAGGATTACTCACTTATTTCGGACATCCCAACCAGAGAGATTGGCCACTTCTGTGAGAGCTTCTCTCCATCTCTGGGCTTCCTCCATCTTCACTTTATCTCCTCTGAATCTCTTTTCGTGTTCTGCAAATGCTTTGTCATAACATCCACTCTGTTTGCGCACCACCGAAGGATCAACATCATAAAAGATAGGAATAACACGTCTTACTGAAGTTTCAACGCAGTTAAGTATCTCTGCCAGTTCACGTAAGCACCAAGTGGAGGAAGCATAGTTCTTTGAGAAGACAACAAGGTAAACTCGAGAGTCTTGAATGGATTGCAGAAGCTTGGGTGCTATGGATTCACCTTTTTTGAGATCTTCGTCATCTTTGAAGGCATCAATGCCTTTTCTATGGAGAGCTTGAAAGAGAAAACCAATGAAGTTGTTGCGCGTGTCTTCACCGCGGAAGCTCACAAATACGTCATTTCTGCTAATTGCATGAGATGAAGAAGAGGTGTGGTGGATGATGGCGTTAGAAGGCATCACCGAAAGCAGCACTGTTATTGGAATTGCTGTGAAAGTGGAAAGCAAACACTCAAGAAATATAGATCCACCCAAGTGTTGGGGGAGCCCTGCGTGTGGTGATGGAATTCTAAAGTAAACGCCAGTTCTATTTTATATATTATTTTTGGAGTCAATATATAAATTTATTATGACGTTGATGGCGTTTCATTTTTGCAGCCTCTTTGTACGACTGTCATATAAACTTTTAAAATGTTCCCACATATTTTGCGTTTTTTCGTTGAAGCTTCTCACACAGATATTTTCTAAGAATTGTGACTATAATAATAATGTTACGACTTCTTATTTATTTCAGAAATCATAATAATAAGGGTGATTCATTCATTTTGATAAAACCTTTTCCTTAAGCATGTTAATTTTCAGACCAAATTAATTGAAATAGGGGTAATGTATGATTTTAGTGTTTGTTTATCTAAAACTTTGATACATGATGGTTTCAGATTGGACTAAAACAACTATATTAATTCATTTTTAAAGTTTGAGGATCGAAATATATTGAAGTTTCGATAACACAAACACACAATGAAACTTTGATACATGATGGTTCCAGATTGGACTAAAAGAACTATATTAATTCATTTTTAAAGTTTGAATATCGAAATATATTGAAGTTTTGATAAAACACTCACACATATGAATTTGAAAGTGACCAATGGGTGAAGAGATAAAAGTTTCATAAAATTGTAGGTGCTCTTGAATGAAATGCTTCTTCATGGAAATACTCTACCCACTCAAAATTATGACGCTTAGAAAATTCTTTGTCCGATGGGTATGAAGTATAAAACGATACATGCATGTCCTAATGATTGCATATTATACAGGAAAGAATTTGAAGATTTGAAAAAAAATGTCCAGAGTGTGGGTTACCATAATATCAACAGAAAGAAAAAATAGTGTAGATAGTGGTCAAATAGAAAAGGAGGGATCCACTTTAAAAGTAGTGTAGTACTTTCCAATCGTGCCCAAACTTAAGCGTTTGTTTGCAAATTCAAACGACACTGAAAACCTTAGATGACATGCAACTAATAGAAGATGTGACAGATTGCTTCATTTTCGTCATCTAGCTGATTCAATGCAACGGAAAACTAATTATCAGGAATTTCCCAAGTTTGGTCAAGAATCTAGAAATGTTTGATTTGGCTTAGTTACCGATTGAATGAATCCATTTTGTAAGTTAAGTACCAACCATATTCATTGGCCCATTATATTATTCATTTACAACTTATCTCCTGGACTGTGCATTAAGAGAAAATACATGATGCTGTCTATGATGATATCTGGTCCAAGGTAGCCTGGAAATGACATAGATTACCTTAGTCCACTAGTTGAAGACTTGAAGTTGTTGTGGGTTGATGGGGTTGAAGTATTTGATGTATTTGCTTCTAACACTTTCATGATGCATGTAATGTTATTTTGCACCATTAATGACTTTCTAGCTTACGATAATTTGTCGGGGTACAATGTCAAAGTCATAAAGCATGTCCTATATGTGAAGAAAACATTGTATCTCATCAATTGAAAATCGCAAGCAAGACTGTATATCTGTGCCATCGAAGGTTTTTAAAAGCTAATCATCCTTATCGAAGGTTAAAGAAAACATTCAATGGACAACAAGAGAATTATGAAGCAATAATTCCATTATCTGGCCTTCAAATTCATGAAAAAGTGAATAAAATACATCATGTATTTGAGAAGACATCCAAGAAGTCATTTGTATTGAGCCCTTACAAGAAAAAATCAATATTCTTTGATCTCCTATAGGGGTCGAAGTTGCAAGTTAGGCATTGCATAGATGCCATGCATGTAAAGAAGAATGTGTGTGATAGTTTGATTGAGACACTACTTAACATTCAAGGAAAGACAAAAGATGGAGTAAATGTTCATTTGGATTTGGTTGAAATGAATATCCGAGAAAACTTGGCACCGAGGCAGGTTAGTAAGCGTACTTATTTGCCTCGTGCGTGTTACACTATATCTATACAAGAGAAGATAAGTGTTTGCTTTTGTTTAAAGAGTATCAAGGTACCTCAAGGATACTTTTCAAATATTTAGAGTATAGTGTCCAATCAAGACTTGAAGCTTGTTGCCCTAAAGTCTCACAATTGTCATATTTTAATGCACAATTGTTACCTGTAGCTATTCATGGAATTTTAACCAAAAATGTTAGTCAAACTATAACTCGTTTATGTACATTTTTCTCTTCAATTTGTAGCAAAGTCATTTGTAACATCCCTACTGGAAATTACTTAATTAAATAAATAAAATAAAATATAGAAAATCAATCGACAAAATTTTATTATTTCCAAACGCGGGAAAATTCAAATTATTTTTCAACACGCTATAATTTAAACATAACTAAATAATAATCTTATTACAAGTTTTCAAAATCGAACATAATGAAAAAACATCATAAAAAACCCTAGCTCAAGAGCCCCCAAGCTAGCCCTCTCTCTGTCTCCATACATCACCAACATCACCTGTAACATCATCTGCTCCCGCGTAACGAATCACACGATCATCGCCAAACACAAACAGAAAGGGTGAGCTCAAAATAAACAATAAGTTAATTTAATAAACTTAACAATACACCCAATTATTTTATTCTAGTTAGTTCTTGGCCAAGACCTTAATCCCACGACCCGCATTTATTAAATAATGATTTATTTAATTATTTAAATTTCTTGTGTCTTACATCATTGATCCTATAAAGTTAGATGAACTTCAAGGCAAGATTGTTATCATCTTGTGTCGGTTGGAGATGTTTTTCCCTCCATCATTTTTTGACATCATGGTACATTTACTAGTTCATTTGGTAAGAGTAATCAAGTTTTGTGGATTAGTATACTTAAGATGGATGTATCCCATTGAACGTTATATGGAGATTTTGAAAGGGTACGTGAAAAATCAATATTTTTCAGAAGCTTCAATGATTGAAAGATATATTGCTGAAGAAAATATCGAGTTTTGTTCAAATTACATGACAAAAGAAAAATCGATAGGAGTTCCTCATAGATCATGGTTGAATAGGTGTTTTATAATAAAGATCGCCAACAACATCCAAGGTGTGAATTGTAACATCCCGTCCAAATATTACGAATTTAATTAATAAAATAGGATATTAATATTAAAACCTCATTTATTAAGCTCCATTTTCCAAAACATGGGAAATATAAAAACTATTTCATAACAAAAACCAGCTCAGAACCAATTATTATAAAATTCAATATATTATCAAAAATCGTCTCATAATAAAACCAATTTCTATAATTCAATTGATTACAAGAGAAACCTAAATTCATAAAATAAACTCTATGTAGAAATGTTCCCATGATAGCCCACACTCTGGCTCTATGTCTCACCAGATCCACCTACAACATCATCTACTCTTGTGTACCGCATACACGATCATCGCCAAAACACAAGCAGATAAGGTGAGCTAACTGTTTAAACCATACACATAATATGAAACAATTATAGCAACATGAACACACTAAAGGAATTTCCATCCTTTGATTCCATAACACATGGCCACTACCATGTTACCCATGTTCTACGTTTTCTAATGAATACCTCAAGATATCTTACTGTCACACCTACCAGCAACAACTGGCAGAACACATGCGGGAAACCATGCTACAAACCACACTCCGTAATGGCAGGTGGATTTCCCAATACGAATATTATTCATAACGTCCCAAGACTATCAAACTCATTGGTCTCATACTAAGGAGGGCAATCTATCTGAACCCGTCGTACGAGCGATAACTCGCACACTCACACCAGCAACACTCGCAAACCCGAGCCACAACTCAAGATTTTCTCGTGTTCATCCGTCATCCCGAGCCACAACTCGAGGGATGCCATTCCGAGCCACAACTCAAGGAATCCCACGTGCTTAACCCCCATCCCGAGCCACAACTCAAGGGATACATCACTAATTCAAAAAGTGCCTATAACGTCTGTTATTTTCAGCTTTTGACGTCTGTAAAAATACCGACGTCATATATGGTGACGTTAAAATTAACGTCTAAAATAAAATTGACATTAGCTAACGTCTGAAATAGTGTGCCCGACGTCCTTTTATGTTTTTTTAATCAACACCTGGCGTTCAACTAGCGCTAACAAGAAGGAAAAAAAGGCTGAAATTGACGTCTGTCAATGCAAGGACAGACGTCAATATCAGTAATTTTTTTTTTAAAATTTTGACTGTATTGACATATTCTCACACCTGTAAAACAAAACATTTCCAGAACAAAGTTGATATAATATTCCATCAACGTGGTAAAGTTGTCTAAACTTTTACAATTACCACAAAACTAAAACTTTCATCAATAAATTGGTCTACAAAGTTTTTAAAATAAAATTCTAATGTTCTAAGGCCTAACTCCATTGTTCCAATAAATATGCTGCCCACTCTTGTCTTAGTGTCATGATAGTGTCTTCTGATAGAGGTGATGAATTCTTGAGCACTGAAAATATAATACAAATTCATTAAGCATGAATATCATTGTTTAAAGTTTGATATGATTTGTAATATCTTAAAGATATATACATATATTATTACCTCTATCCATTCATCTTTAATTGCAGCTCGAATGATTGTTCTTATCCAAGACATGACATAAAACCCACATTCCCATGAATCTTCTTGCTTGTTACACTAAAGATGACAAAGAAAATAATCACATATCAAGTTCACATGCGAAAATAATACACTTGAAAACTGGCACTCTAAAAGTTACATAGTCAACTTCCCATTTTTCTTGTATTATTCCGAAGTAACTCATGAATGCCGTAATTGGATTTTTGTCCTGAGAGCTGGCAAAATGTACTGCTTCAGCTTGAAGCGTCACCCCACTATTTTGAACTCTACTTTTGTCATCTTCCATCTTCGAATAGAAATAGTAATTGTTTATGTATTACCCGACATATGCGATCACATCAGTGTTCGGTCCACGAGCTAGCCTCAATAGAGTTTGAGAAACATTTGGAATCGAGTAAATTTTTTTCTTAAACCATGATAAGAAAGTTTTGTTATGTTCATTAAGTGCCCATTTTTCACTTATACGTGGGTGTGCAGACTTCATTTCATCAATGTGTTGTGAAATGTAAGGAATCACTTCTACAGTGTTGTTTAAGATGTACAAATGGGCTTGATCAACTTCTTTTCTACTAACACTTTGAATCTTCACTCCTCGAACACCCTTGCCTTCATATTTACCTTCATGTCTACTCTTAGGAACTCCAACTGGTTCACAACTTGGCATATAACTTGAACAGAATTCAATGGCTTCTTCTGCAATGTACCACTCTATAATTGAAGCTTCTAGTCGATACTAATTCTTGACATATCCCTTTAAGATTTTCATGTATCTCTCAACTGGGTACATCCATCTCAAGAAAACCGCCCACATAATCGAATTTTCCTCACTATATGAACTATCAAATGAACCATGATATCAAAAAATGAGGGTGGAAAATACATTTCCAATTGACACAATAGTCTAATGGCCTCATTTTCCAAATCATCTAACACTCAAGGGTCAATAACTTTCTTGCATATTGCGTTAAAGAACATACACAAACGTGTTATAATACCTCTAACAGAAGGAGGTAAGATGGCTCAAATAACTGCTGGTAACAATTGTTGCATCAGCACATGACAATCATGGGACTTTAAGCCAACTAACTTTAAATCTTGCATAGAAACAAGGCTACTAATATTTGAAGAGTAACTCTGGGGAACCTTCACACTTTTTAAACACTGACAAAAATTTTGCTTCTCTTTTCTAGAGAGTGTGACAGGCTGGGGGTAAGTAGGTACGTCTTCCAACTGATTGTGGATGTAACTCAGAACGGATACCCATGTCCACCAAATCTTGTCGTGCTTTTACTCCATCCTTGGTCTTTCCTTTTACGTTTAGTAAAGTCCCGATAATGTTATCACATACATTCTTTTCAATGTGCATCATGTCTATACAATGTCGTACCTCAAGTTTACACCAATATGGAAGATTAACGAAGACTGATTGTTTCTTCCAAATGTTTTTCTCTGTGGTCTTTTTCTTTTGATGTTTACTGAACACAATATCAATGTTTTTAACCTAGTTGTATACTTCTTCACCATGCGAGGTCTCATCACAACTTCATCCTCAGAACTTCCATTAAATGTTTTTTTCATTCTACGATAAAGATGATTTCGAGGAAGGATTTTCTATGTTTTGTATACACAGTTTTCTGACCATGTTTCAATTGAATATAACTTGTGTTTTCTTCACAAATGGGACATGCAAAATGACTTTTAACACTGTAACCGCTCAAATTTCCATATGTTGGGAAATCATTTATCGTGCACAACAACATTGCACGCAAACAGAAAGTTTCTTGACAATATGAATCGTACACATCAATGCCTTCTTCCCATAACAGTTTCAAATCATCGATCAATGGCTTTAGGTACACATCAATGTCATTTCCAGGTTGTCTAGTACCCGATATCATCATAGACAACATCATATATTTTCTCTTCATGCATAACAATGGAGATAGATTGTAAATCATCAGTAAAACTGGCCATGAACTATGTTTGCTACTTAAGTTCCCATAAGGATTCATACCATCTGTAGCAAGTCCATGTCTTAAGTTTCTTGGCTCTACACCAAAGTCTGGAAATGTTTCATCAATCTTCTTCCATTGTTGAGAATCATTTGGGTGTCGAAGAAGTTTATCACACTTTCTTCCATCAACGTGCCATTTCAGATTCTTTGCATCTTCTTTAATGGAAAACAATTGTTTAAATCTTTGTATTATAGGCAGATATCACATCACTTTAGCAGGTGGACCATCTTTATCTTCATCACCACTTTCATCAATTTTCTTTTTAAACAACGATAAACCACATGTTGGACACACCTTCAGTGAAGCAAACTCGTCTCTGTATAGAACACAATCGTTGGGGCATGAATGTATCTTTTGGTTTTCTAAACCAATTGAACATAAAATTTTCTTTCCCTCGTAATTACGGATAGGTAACGTGTTATTTTCAGGAAGCATCTCCTTTAGCAACTCAAACAATTATGTGAAACTTTTATCGGTCCATCCATTCATTGCTTTTAAACTGAACAATTTCAAAGTTGCCGACAATTGTGTAAAGTTAGCGCATCTAGGGTACAACTATTCCTCTGAATTAGACTTATGAGAATTAAATAAATGAGCTTTTTCAAAATTTTCTTCCCCAAGATCACGTACCATGTCTTCTAAATGATCATCCATCCATAGGTCTACATAATTTGTTCCTTGTGACGTCGTAGGCTTGTCTAATACTTCTCCATGCCAAGTCCAAAGTGTATAACTTCTCATTATACCGAAGATGAAAAGATGATCACGCATTGTGCCCAAGTCGTGACGTATTTGATTAAGACAACGAACACAAGAAAAAAAATATGTCCCACTAACAGAGATTGCGTGTTCTTGAGCATATTGCAAAAAGTCAAAAACCCCTTTTTCATACTCTTCACTGATGCGACGTTCATTCATCCAGCTTCGATCCATAATATTTTCGTAAAAAACTTCATCAATCTCAAATTTTTAATTCTCACACAGTAAGGCCCTACCCATTCGAAAAAATTATTTTTCATAATTTCTTAACACGTATACGAAGAATTCAAACATCATAAATTTGACAAAATTTCGACAGCATTTCGCATTGGTCTCTGATGTACACGAAATGAAAGAGATAAATCATGATAACAATCAAGTATGCATCCAGAGAGCAACACAAATTGCCTCAATCGAAATTTTATCATATTTATGCATAAACCTCAATATACAAGTTATAGGAAATTATGAAAAATAACTTTTTCAAACTATCCGATCGAACAATTCAAGATCTAATACAAACGGGAACTAAGGTTCACTCAAAATTATGAACTAAAATTATAATAAATTTTCACATATAAAATAATAATGCAATAATAATATTAAAAAATAAAAACAAAGTTAAAATTATTTTAACATGCAACAAATCTAGTAATAAATATAAATTTTATTCCAAATTTATCAACTAAATTTATCAACTATCATAAAATCAACAAAATACATTAAAATCATTTTAACATGCAACCTATCTTATCATAAATCAAAATTTTATTTCAAACATTTTAAAAAATCGTAATTTTCGTAATAAAAAAAAACACAAAAAAATATATACAAAACAAGAGGAAAATTAAAAACTAACCTTTTCTAGCAAGTTGAAGGATGTAGACGAAAGAGGAGAAGGGTGGGCTGCCGGCTAAATTCATGGTGCAAAGGGGAAGAAAACCCTACATTAATGTGAAATGGAGACCAAAACAAAATCCATTCGGTTCAAAATGTCTAAATCAGTGCACAAATCAAAACCCAACAAGATTTCTGGCGAAAAACTCACCTACGGAGGTTACGATGGCCGGTGGAACGTGGAGGTCACCTCGCGAGGAAGAGAAACAATGTCGTTTTGCAGCACTATTGTGCCCTATAAAAGTGGGGACGTCGGGTCTGTAGATACCTGACATCGAGTGATGTCAAATTAGTGGGATACCCGATGTTGTGTGACGTTAAGTTCGCGTGACGTTGGGCGCGTGGATAACTGACGTTAAGGGACGTCGGGGCTTACGTGGGCAAATGTCAAAATTGACGTTTTATTTACAAAAATGCCACCGATCATTTTTGATGTTTGTGTTCCTTTTAGCAGACATTAACTGGGTGACGTTATAGGCAATTTTTGTGTTAGTGCGTTTCGAGCCACAACTCAAGGAACACCAACAAGTCGACTATAAGGTATCATTGAAGCATTGTAGACCATGCACATCCATATACACAAGCAATTACTTTGACCATGGACCCATGATATACGATGCTCCCACGAACCTCCCCGCTCGTAGTCCAACTCTACGAACCTTCCTGCCCATAGTCCAACACATATGATCCACCAGCTACGAACCTACCCGTTCGCAACCTCTCTCAAGTGTGAGCACGAAACATACGAACCTCCCCGCTCGTATCCTCACACGAGAGTATCAAGATATAAACCTCCCTGCCCATATCATCACGTGTTCACCACCAGCCATGAACCTCCCCGCTCATGACCCAAGCATTTCCTAGTCCAAGTCCCATAATACATCATACAAACACAAGCCACATGAACACATTACACTTTGTGCTCTCACTTGGCATTGCCTAAGCGCCGCTAAGCGCAAACCGCTTGGCAGAGCCTTCTCGCCGCCAGGCGCCAAACATAAGTAGAGCCTCTAACAAAAGGCTATCGCCTGGCGGGTCACTCCTCATCGCCTAGTAATTCACTCCTCACCGCCAGGCACCACGCGTTCTAGGGACTTCCCTAGTACTCCTATCGCTTGACGGTCATACCTATACCGCTAGGCGCTATACCAGTAACGTGCCAACTACTGGTTTAGCACTCTACCACGGGGTTTCAGCACCCCCCAACAGTTCAAGCATGCATACAAGTTATAAATTTAACTATATATAAATTACCTATACTTGCACGACTATAATTTCAGCCAACATAACACTTCACTTATTCAACAATCATATCACTCATTCAATCATAATCCTTAAAAATGAATAACAGTGCCCATATCCATTTACCAACATTTCATACTTAACATATGCATTTTTACCATACACTTAATCTTTTCCAACATGCAAGTTACTACCACTGTATTTCTACACGCATCACTAATACCAATAACCACAATAACTAAAATAGTCACCTCATCACATCCCAATCAAATAAACCTTTACTTTTTCATGCAATTGACACCAATCATCATACTTGCACATATATAATTAGAGGTCTTACTTATACACACTCTGTTCATACTGCATTTATCATTTTCCTAGTTTACGCATATCATCACTTGATGACCCCAAATCACGCAAATTCACAGAATCAACTCAGAACACCCACAGTCTTGATGTGTCGCCTAGCAGCAGTTCATGTGCCACTAGATGGTGCATACAAAATTTGGATTCTTGCCCAGATTTCTACACCTGCACAAACCCCAACCATGCAATTCCTTCCATTTTTTTCAGATTATTAACAGATTTATATAATTACATGCCATTAGGAGAGTTCATGTTGGTTCCAGTACCATTAATATAATGAAAACAACACATAAAATTATAAAATCTCAAATTATGTTCATTCATCCCCCAATCCCAAAATGAACCCTACTTTCTCAATCATAAAAGATTCATAGAATTATAACGAAGACATTACTGGAAGACATTTTCAACCTAGGAATAACGCATGCTCAAATCAAATATAAAGTAACAACCCTCTAACAACTTAAGTACATGATTCTATGCACCAATGCAAATTAATATAGCACTTCACACCTCCTATGCAATAATTTAATTTATTACGATACACATGCATTCACCAATAAACCAATTCTCAACATGTGACTAACCCAAAGGAACATTCAAATTCATAGAGACTTATAACATAACCCAATCATGCTTGCAACTCATGCCACATTAGTAGTTACTTGAAATTATAAAGAGTTTATTCATTCATTTTAAAGACTTCCAAACAGCAATCATGAGTAAAATATATCTCTAGCTACTGATCTCTAAATCAAAGTTCCACCGTTCAAAGTGAAGCAATACATGTTATGGACCCACTGTCCAAATTTCACCTAAATCGGACAGTTAACAAACAAGGAAATGCAGTTTTACGAAAACTGTGCAAACTAGAAAATGGTGGTGCCTAGCGCCTAGAAATCAGAAACCTGTGTCAATGCCTTATGTGGTTGGGCTCAGATCTCATTGGTGTTGTTCTCCCTAGTGAAACCCCCTCTGTAAAACCTGACAAGTGGTATCAGAGCCGATGGTTAATACCGGCTCAGACGAGTGCAGTACCAGTATGGTCCTAGTATCGAAAGTCTTCCTGACAGTGTGGGTCAGGTAAACGTGTCCAATTAAGAAGAACGGCGGTACATAAAAGGGCAAAAAAGGAGTACTCGTGGTTAGGCAGCTTCCGCTGGAGGGAGAATGTACCAATGTGGTTGAAGGGACTCACCCTTATGGGGAGATTGTTAAGAATCAAAATGTGAGTCTAAGTTCCACATTGACCAGAATTGAGAAAGTAGAGCACTATAGAAGAATAAAGACCCATAAACCCATTGCCTTAAGGTTTTGGGTTGAGAGTGGTGTCAATGCCTTATGTGGTTGGGCTCAGATCTCATTGGTGTTGTTCTCCCCAGTGAAACCCCCTCTGTAAAACCTGGCGGTACAAAACCAGCGCCTAGCGATACCCCACGAAAAATACGAAAAACTACATTTTTCATGAGTAGAACACCACACGCATCGCTTTTGTAACGCTATCCTCAATGTTGTTTTTGGGTTTTCCAAATCCCTTTTGGTAGCGACACGAAAATGCCTTCACCAGGACCTTACTCTCACCCCTCTCCTCCATCATTAGTCTTAAGAAAACTTAATTCATATCTACCAAGGTTCGAACCCACAACCATGTCAAAGCCAAGTCAATGCACCACCATTAAGCTAATTCATGTTTCTTGACATTTCATGCGCACCATGCCTTATAATATTTTATCCCACAACCATGCTTGTATGCAAAATAATTAAATAATAAAAATAACCCACAAATGGCATTCACAAGACTCGAACCCAAGTCCTCCCCACACTGTCAACATGCTCTACCACTTGAGCTACCATTGTTCCTTGTCTTCTCTCTGCACATTAAATAACTTAGGGATTCTCGTTGTCGCATTTATAAAATAAATAGTTATTTATTTATTTAATTTTCCCGGGTCTTACATGAATGTGGTTAACAAATATCGCAAAGAGTTGTTGCAAGCATACCTATACATATTGAACAACACAGATGAGGTGATCCCTCACTTATCTGCACACAAAGTCATTATGAAAGAGAACAATCCAAGTCAATATGAGAAATGACAATTGATGGAGCTTAAATGAACATTCATGACTTGGTTTAAATTTAAGGTTTTGAAAGATTCACAATCTTCTGGGACTTTTATGTGGTTAGTGAATGGATTGCAATTTGGTGTCATCTATTGTACAAGTTATGAAATTAATAATTGCACATCTAAAGATCAAAATCCTGCATTTGGATCAATGGCATATTATGGTATAATATAAGAGATATAGGAGGTTGATTATACATGTTTTCTATTTCATTGTTCTAATATAAGTGGGTTGACAATATGAGTGATGTCAAAAAGGATGAATCAGGAATGACTCTAGTTGATTTTTGAAAGGTGGATTATTGAGACGAGTCATTTATGATGACACAACAAGCATCTAAGGCTTTCTATGTTAAAGATCTTGCGTCTAAACATTGGTTTGTCGCTCTTCATAAAAAAAACAAATTGATGTTAATGAAGAGAATTTGAGTAATCTTAATATTATTGATACCCACTCATTTAAAAGAACGATAAATTTTGATGAAGTCCCTCTAGTTGATGATGTACACGCAAATTGAGAAGATCACGATGAGGGAATATACCTATGACTAATCCATAACTTTATGTATGAATTTCACATTCTTGTAAAAATTTATGTGTTTTGTTAAATAATGTTTTATATGTGATTTTATATGTTGGTTATTAATGTTTCATGATGTTTTCTTTTCAGAGATATATTGTTGAACATCATAATCCATCAAAGGATGAAGGACCCACTAAGAGACTTACTAGAGGAGCCACTAGGTTGAGACAACTCCTAATTAGAAGAGCTAATTGTGAGAGAACACCTATCGATATTGACGTTGACACTAGTAGAGCTATAGGTCCTTATGCAGACGTCTTCAAAAGTTATTTTGGAATATTAACACAAGACAAAATATCATGTTGACAAAAAGAAGAAGATGGATATCTTCCTTCAATAAGGAGTTTTGATGATGATGATGATGATGACTTATGAAGAAGTATGCAAGACTTAATGATGATGCATGGAAACATGTTGAAGACTTAAAAGAATGCTTGGATTCAAGAGATACATTGAAAACTTAGGGGTTTAGTTGTTTAGGTCTTGTAATTTGTGTATGTTATTTAAAATAGTTAAATTAGTGATAATTGATTATTCTTTGTGATAATCGATTATCTTAGTTAAAACTGATTTTTGAGAAAAACCTCTGTGATAATCGATTATCACTGCTGATAATCGATTATCACTTGATGATAATAGATTATCCTGGCTGATAATAGATTATCCTGGCTGATAATAGATTATCACAATGAGAAAAATGATTTTATAAAAGTTTCTATGATAATGGATTATCACTTATGATAAACGATTATTTGTGGTAGTTATGACTTAACTTTTCATATTGTGAACCTAATTTCTAAATAGGCTTCTATAAATAATGTGGTAGGCTTTCATTATCAAATACAAAAGTTAGAGAAGTTTGAGTACTTGAGAACTTTTTGTGGAAGGCTTTGAAAAACCTAGTGTGGGTAGAGCAATAACTTTCATTAAGTGGGATCTTGAGTGATTGAGTGCTGATGTTGTTGCTAGGAGAAGTCGATCATCCTTTGTGTGATTCAAAGAGGTTTTCATTCCTTGTGTGATTAAAGGAAGGTGTTTCTTCATCTCTTGTATGATTCAAGTGAGGTGTTTATCCCTTGTTGATTTCAAGGGAGGTGTTTTTGAAACCTTAATCTTTCTTATCATTGATTGTAAGTTTGGTTTATTTTAGTGATTGAGTTAATCTCGTTTTAAGAGATTAACAACTAGACATAGGGTCTTTTGATCCGAACCAATATGAATACTATGTGCAATTTTCTCTTTCCTACTCTCTTTATTTTATTGTGTTTATTAAAATAAAGGAAAGAATTTTAATTGAACTTCGATACTAAAAGGGAAAAATTTTAAAAGCACAATTTTTATTAAGAACCTAATTCATTGTCCCTCTTGCTTTTTTTGTCAATACGCTAATCATTCCACTGCTTAATTTCAACATATCAATCCTTACTCCATCTTTTGATCATGTGGCTGAAGCTGATCGGAGCATGATATGGCAAGATTTATTGGTAAATAATATTAATGTTATTAAATTTATAGTTTGATTTTACTTGATAATCATTTAAATATTATTGATGTCATTTTCTCTTTTGTAGATAGCATTTGATATTCCAAATGTGGCAACGCTTAAACATAAATGTTTGTCATCGGTGGCTGAGAAATTTTGTGGATTTAAGACCAAGTTGACATCTAGGTATATCTTTGGAGCTAAAAAAAATGAAACTTCTTGTGTCAAATACACATCAATTGATGAAGAGACCTAGCGTCATCCATGTCAACTATATATTTGGGATGGTACAATAAAGACACTAGTGGCTCATGGAACAACATTTGAGGCAACCACAATTCTTCAAGGTATGGAGTAATCAGAGGATGAGGTTAAGGTCATGGTAAAGGAGGTTCTCGTGTCGTTTGCTTTAGTTATTGTGCCAACAGATGAGGTATATACTGTAGCAGAAGCATTCCAATGTTTCCTCGCTTGACCTATAGATTTGGTTAATTCTAACCCCCCGATATAAACTCTAAAACCCACTATGTACTAAATTTTTAAGTTTACATGTTAATTATATTAAACCTTAAATTGTATTTCATTTAAAGTCAATTGCACCGACAAGAAAATCCTCAACCAAAAATATTCCTCTCTCTTTGGACAATCCTCTTAGTACATTACACCAACTTGCTAAAATCATAATTGTTAAGTCGATACAGGTTCCTTGGGATTCTAATATGTTTTGGAAAGACCTTGAGATCCCATTATACTTACATAAATAAGATGTCTTGGAGCTTGCATCGGGACAAGAGGAATTGAATTACCATTACTCAATTATGGATGATGTAAGCTTTCAATTATTACCATTACATGATTTATTTATCTATTCACTTATATGAAATCAATTTTGTGTTTATGTATATGTGTTGTGTCACTAGAAATACGGTTGAATGATGTATATGGGTTTATAGACCCTCAACTCACTCATGAAGGCAACAAGTTTGATGACACCCAAACATGTGAACAAATGCTTTCAACGAGGAAAATAAATTTATTTTATCCCTTATATTGCTGGATAAGTCATCTTTGTTAACTTATGAATATAATCTATCATTTGAACGTATAACAATGAATTTATTTTCTTCTCAAGCATCATTGGCAGCTAGTTGTGGTTTCCTTGAGGAAGAACCTTGTTGTGTGGCTTTGCAACTTGCACCGCCCTCCCCCCAACCATCTTTGTCAAGTAATAGATTGGTAAAACTCAATGTTAATCTTATGACTATTCTTTGTTATATATAAGTATCCTAACACATTCCCTTTATCATAGTTCAATTGTTGAATATAACATGTTGTTAGGGAGATCAACGACTAAGGCAAAAAGTCTTGCATGGTTGTCCCTCCAAGTTTTGTATTTTTATCCATATATTTATAATTGTTTGATTTGGTTTTCTTCCTTAATTATTTGTAATGGTGTTGATATATTGTAGTGTAATAGACAAACTGACTCTTATGAGTGTGGTTATTGTGTAATGTAAGTTTCGAAATGGTTGAAATGCCAAGGGGGGTTGAATTGGCTAGTTAAAAAGTAGGATGTCTTTTGAAGGTTTAAAACAGTTTTTAATTGAATCAATTCGATCACCAAGTTTGGATACAAACACCTCTAGACAATACACTTTCAACGATCAAAAATAGAGTTAGTCGATTGATTTTACTAAACAAAAGTTGTACTGGTATAAACAATCGATTGAATCAGAAAAACAATCGATTGAAGTATTGGGAAAAATACAGAAAGGCATATTTCATATTTAAAGCAAGAACAATGTAAAAGATCAATCAAGACAGGTTCCAATGAGTTATACAAACATTCTCAATGTTGCACATGTCGTCAAAACACTCAAGAATATAAAAAAGATGGTTTAAATCCAAGTTCTTTAATCTTTAAATGATAATGCCAGAGAGAAGGGTTAGAGAAAAGATTGATGCATAAGATTTTTATACTGGTTCACTCAAACTTGAGCTACATCTAGTTTGTCAAGGCAACCTAAGCCTAACATTGCACTATTTCAAAAGATTTACAAAGTTTATGTAAGACCCGAGAAAATTAAATAGATATTTAAATAATTATTTAATTATTGGCAGGTAATAGAAATATTTAAAACAATTAATGTGTGGAACTATGATGTGGAAAAGTACTAGCTCAAGTGGTTGAGAGTACTTTATTGTGTGTGCGGACTTGGGTTCGAGTCCTATGTGTGCCACTTGAATGTTATTTAATTTCTGCATTTTGTTTAATGAAATATTGAATGCGTGGCATGATGATAAATTCTTAAAATTGTAGGAGTTATCACGAAACATGATTGGTTGATTTGGTTATACACTGACGTTGTAATTAGAAGGTTGTGGGTTCAATCCTTGTTAAGAACTAAATAGTTTCTTTTTGCTAATTTCTTTTGGGCATGAATATGAAAAGGTTGGGAAACCTAGCAGATAATGGAGAGGCAACGTAGGGGCTAAAAAATAATGGGTTGATATCCATTGAATGGCCTTAATCATATTTTTATTTACTAAAATTCGTTTAAGGTACTAAAGGGTAATTAGGATAGAGTAATTATGAGAGAGGAAAAGAGATTAGGGAAAGGAAGCTGAGAGTTGAGTGTGAGGGTTTGAGCAGAAGTTTCTGAGGCAATTGGCACAGTGCAGAGCAAGGAGTTGAGAGCAAACCATTGTTAGAGTGCAAGCATAGGACAATAGTGGTTTTGGGTTAAAGTCACATTCAATCTGAATTTGGAGCGAGGATTAGAGGTAAGGGGAGTTGTTTTGATGCTTTTTGATTCGTGCTAAATGTACTGTGTTGGTATAAATCGGGTTTCATGAAACTACATATTGAATTATGCTATTTTCGCGAAATTCAGGGCTCTCTACCCAGAAACCACCTGGCGGGCATGCAGGTTTCGCCAGGCGACACATCAGTATAACCCAGTTCTGGGTTTTTGTTTCGAGTTGCCTGGCGGTGAGTTGAATCCCGCCAGGCGGTGTGCTAGGTTTGTTGATCTTTTGCTTTGCTTTCGGGAATTTCATCATGTGTTGAGGTTCCATTTGATATTTTTGCCTTATTTGATGATTGATTATATTGATACGATGTCTCTGCGAGTGGTTAGAATTTAGGTTGCGATTGCGAGACCTAGGGGTTCAAGTAAGTGTGTGAAGGGTTCTGAATTATCAAAAGTTTGATATCAATGATGCATTTATTTGATTGGTATGTGATTATGGAGTGGTTTAGTGGTATAAAATGATCGGGTTTCGCGAGAGTAATGGGTGGTGATGGATGGAACAGTAGAAGAGAAGAAGTGAGTTCGCAGGAGCAAGAAATCTGGGATTCTACCAGACACTAACGTACCGCCTGGCAGCATCTTATTGGCCGCCAGGCGATGGCCACTGGAAAGCTTCACACTGAGAAGTCTGGTGCAGTGGCGGTGAGAGGAGTTATGGGTGAGATGGTTTCGGAGAGAAGTTAGCTTGAATGGGGGTAATATAGAGGAATAGAAAGCGATTATGCATGTATCTCGAGTAATGAATTGGTGTGTGTGTGTGTGTGTGTATATGTGCAAATGGGGTGCAAGGTGGTCTAATAGGTAATAAACATGATGGTAAATTCATAGTCTGATGTTAGAAAAGACTGATAGTATTGATCAATAGTGTTAGACAGGAATGATAGATAAGTTGGAATTATGAATTTCAATGGGTTGCACAAATGGAAATTGGGAAGAGTTGTTGGGTAATGGAAGAGTGCTCCATCCATTGGGTAAATATAGGATTGATACTGATAAGCTTAATTGGGTAACAGAAATGAGTGGAATTGGGTTTCGCTATTGGTAAACTGAGACATGATGTAATTTACATAAGTGTAGGTGAACCCCAATGGAAAGGGTTAAAATGATAGTGATGGATTATAGAGAAACCAAATCCAGTTGAAGTTGATGGGAAATTAGAATCAGGTACTGACACATGAGTGACCAATGTACCATAGAGTAATTTGGATCATAGAGTCAACCCAATTGTGTGCCAAAACTTGTAGCATAATGCTTCTGGTATGGCGTCTGGCGGATCGCTGATCCCGCTAGGCGATAGGAACAGCGGGGAGGAGATCTACACTGCATGGCGCCTAGCAGCAAGGGTATGCCCGCCAGGAGGTGGTTGAAATACAGTGGCACTGGAAGGGCGCTGGCACCTGGCGGCGGGCAGGTACCGCTAGGCGATTTGGGCATGTGTCTCCTAGCGGCACTGGGTACTGCGCCAGGCAATTTCGGTGCAGGTTATGACTTGTGTGCATTGATTTTAATTGACAATGATGTTACACTTGGATCGGGAGATGTTGTGCCATGAGCGGGTAGGTTCATGGATGGTGGTTAACATGTGATGATATGAACGGGGAGGTTCGTATCCAATTACTCTCACGTGAGGATACGAGCGAGGTAGGTTCGTATGTTCCGTGCTCACGATTGAGAGATGCCATGTGCGGGGAGGTACGGGGCTGGTGGATCACATGTGTTGGACTACGGGCAAGTAGGTCCGTACAGCAGGACTATGAGCGGGGAGGTTCGTAGAGCAGGACTACGAGCGGGGAGGTTCGTAGAGGCAGGACCACGAGCGGGTAGGTTCGTGTGAGCATCATATTCCCGAGTCCAAGGCTAACCTGTTGTGTGATTTGAAGGCTACAAAGCGTTGGGGTTAAGGTCTTAGCCAAGAACTATGTAGACTAAATAAGATGGGTGTATACTTTATCTTATGTATTATATAACTGTTATTTTATTTTTCTCAGCTCACCCTTTCTGTGTGTGTATGGCGATGATCGTGTGATTCATTACACGGGAGCAGATGTTGATACAGGTGGTGCTGAGGATGTCCAGGCAATGGAGTGAGGGCTAGCTTTGGGAGTAGAGCTAGGGTTTTTCTCATATGTACTTTATCATGCTTTTATTTACAAACACGAATCTTGAGAACTTGTAACACTTTAATGTTTAAGTTATGAGTTTTGGAGCATGTTTTTCATAAATTTAAATTTTTCGCGTTAGGATTATTATCGAGACGACTTTTGATATAATTTATTTCTTTTATTATTTATTTTTAAGTAATATTCCTTAGGGATGTTATAGTTTACACTCTTACACTTTCAAAATAAGCAAAAAACACAGACAAAAGACTCTTGAATCACACAAGAATCACAACAGCACAACAAGACACCTCTTGCAGACCTGGAAAACCACCAGGCATACATACAAAGCTTGAGAAAGATCAAACCTTAGTGGTAGCACAACCCTGCCTACCATAAACACCTTCTCCAAGCTTCAAACACAAACAAAATGCTCCAAGAATTTATCCAAGATCAATCTTCACCAACTGCAAACTGAATGATCACGAAAGAGAAAGAATTTCAAGGTTTCCAGAATGGTTTCGCACTAAAAAATGGTCTTGCTATCCTCTTTTGAATAGTCAAACTGTTACGAAATTCAACATGTTGATTTTCAAATCAATCGATTGATTTCACTTAACTTAAGTGAAATCAGTCGATTAAAAAATAAATCAACTGATTGAATAAGTCACAATTTAAGACTACTATAACTAACCTTTTAATCTATTGATAATTCATTCAACAGATTAAAAGACACATTTTAACATGTTGAAAAATATTTCAACAGATTAAAAGACATAATAAAGACCAATTACATCACATTAATGCTACAAGGTCTACAATGTGAATTATAAGCATCAAACATTCTTTTCTAATGATTGATCCATGTGGAGGGCAGACGTTCAAGGCTTGTTCAACATGAATAACATCAAATCTCCATAACTTCATCAATGTAGGCATGAATCCAAAGTAATGGCTTCAAGTTAGTTCAATAAAACTTCATCAAATCTTCATGAAACACAACATCCAGGCTTCACTTGTCAACATGGAATGCAATGGATGACAACCATTGTGCATACTCGTATTATAACTAGTTGTGAAATGGTAATATATATTTGAATGGAAACAAATACTTTGCAACATTGCCTTCTATTCTAATTAAAGTTAATGTCTTATTTTGCAGACATTCAAGAGTATTGCACCAATTCCTGCAAAGTCAACAAAGTTTGGTAAGATAGCTTGTGCCAAATTTATAATTCGAATGTACATAATATTAATTAGGATATTCACTTGTTGTAACTAAAAAATTTTAAATGTATTTAGACTGTATATGATGTTGGGTTTCATAAAATGTATTGTCATTTATCTGTTATGTTCTGTTTGAAAAAATGCAGATTAGAAAATGTGGGAATACATAAAAACAAAAATTAAAAAAAAAAAAAAAAACAGTACATATGACCTCAGTTGCTACACCAACCAAAGCAGAAACTCACCTATGGTCTCGGTTCTAACCACAATCGAGGCCAAAAAGTGTGGCATAATGGCTTGATTATACATGAACCGAAGCCAAAAGTCAATCGTATTTAGAATTAAATGTTTAATTTTGTACTATATGGCTTCGATTCTTTGATGAATCGAGGCAAAATGTGGAGTTTATACTTCGGTTGCTTTTCGAGGCCAAAAGTTGTCCCTTTTTTATCTCGTCCTAATATGTTTTGGTTCTAGAATTGGAATAGAATTGCAAAAATAATCGTTGTCAAAAGTCTTTTCTGTACCGATGCTTATTGAATATATAATGTTAGTTTATATTATTATTATTATTATTATTATTATTATTATTATTATTAGGTTTAATCATGCCTTTGGTCCCCATTTTCGTAGTAAAATCTCAATTTGGTTCCTTTATTTTTTTTATCTCAATTTGGTCGCTTCCGAAAGTAGTCCAATAAAATCGTTAAAGGGGTGCCACGTGTCAGTTCCTGGATTTTTTGACTTTTTTTATATATTTTTTTAAATTTTTTTTTTAAAAAAAAAATGTCACGTGTCAAGTTGTCATCGTGCCACGTGGCAATGACAGAGTAATATGACAGTGATAATGACACATGTCACTTATATGTCAAGTGTCATTTTCACTTTCTCAATTTGGTCCCTTTATTTTAATTTTGGTCTCAATTTAGTCCCAACTTGTGTAAAAATTGAGCAATTTTGTCCCTCTCCAAATTGAAATCAAATTTAATTTCTATATAAATGTACATAAATATTTCTATCAAAATTGATATTTCAAGTAAATATTTTTAACAAATTGAGATTATTTAATTAATATTTTATATTGAACTTTATTTAAAATTGTTTTAAAGTTGTTAATAGAAAAAAATTTATAAATTATATTGATATTTTATTACATCGTACTTTAATATTGTTTTTTTACTTAAATTTATATTTCAAATAATTGTATATTTTTAAATTGTGTAAAGTTCAATAATTTGTACACAAATGTTTGAATTGGTGTAAAAATAACAATTATAAAAATTTTAAAAATAATTTTAACTAGTTTATGTAACAATAAAAAACATATCAATTTAAAATTTGAAAACAATTTTAAGTAAAATTGAATATGAAACACAAATTTAAATAAACTTAAATATATAATAAAAATATCAAGTTGAATAAAAATATCAAATTTAATAAAAATATTTGTATAATATTTATATAAAAATTAATTTTTGTTTCAATTTGGAGAGGGACGAAATTGTAATATTTTTTAATAAAAATGGACTAAATTGAGACAAAAATTAGAATATAATGACCAAATTAAGAATAAGTAAATGACACCTAGCATAACACTGACACGTGGCATGATCACTGCTACATCACTCTATCATTGTCACGTGGCACGACGATAACTTGACACATGACAATTTTTTTATTTTTTAAAAAAAAATCAAAAAAATAAATAAAAAATAAAAATAATTCAAAACATCCACGAATTGACACGTGACACCCCATTTAAAATTGTTATTGTACTGCTAATGGAAAGGACTAAATTGACATCAAATTTCCCAAAACAGACACCAAATTGAGATAAAAAAAATAGAGCGACCAAATTAAAATTTTACAAGACCAAAAAGATGGTTAAAACTTATTATTAATATCCCCATCTTAATACATAAATTACTATAACGAGTTTTAAACCAAAATCTGCTATCCTCTTTTCCTCTTTCGTCAGTACTTTTACTTTGAAGATTTATTTTATCTAAGTTTCACCTTTAATAATGGATAAAATCAAAGTAAAGCAAATTCTTAAAATATTTTTTTTTCTATGTATGATGGTATTGACTCAATTGGTTCAAATATTCATACGAATTGGACCTTCGGCCCATTTCTCACACTAGGCTTTCTGTACTCTTTTTCTTGGTGGAGTTGCTTTGTCTCTTTAAGAGAATTACTTTAACGACAGATCCTTCCTGCAGCTATTTATGTGTTTAGTTCTATTTTATCCTTTATTTATTGTGTTACTCAGATAATTTCTGAATTACATGGAAGTTATCTCTTATTTATTATATAATCTAAAAGTAAAAATAACTTTTAGAAAAATAATTTCTAAATTAAAATTATTAATTTTTGAATTACACCGTGTGAAAATCATTTTTAATTCTTAAATTATACAATTTAAATTATTTTTTAAAAAACAACTTTCAAACGGTATAATTTGAAAATTATTTTTAACTTTTCGATTACATAATATATAATAGAAAATATAATTTTGATTCAAAATTCTACAATCCACAAATCATTATCCAAGAAAGGTATAGAAGGGAAGTTTTATTTACGGGGATGAAGGAAAAATATATAGAGGTACAGGAAAAAAAATACCTTCTTTAATTGATCTATAGAAAGTCTGTAAGGTCCACTTATTTTACTACCTTTATTTTAAAGGACTGCCCCAAATAAGTTGGGCCTAGGGCTGGCCCATAAGGAACCAAAGCCCCTAAACCAGCTGAAACACTTTCAATCTTTTCACTTTTAGAAAAATAGCCTCCTTCTCTTAGAACAGTAACGTTCCTCTGCTAGGATTTGGGGTTTATCTAAGTTCAACTGGGTTTAACCCATTTCTTTCACTCATGTAAGTTACTTCCGATGCATACTCTTCTCTTTTAGTTTAATCTTCGTGCTTGCCGTTAGGGTTCCTCATAATAATCTCGTGCTTCCTCTGTATTGAGATTTTCAGCTCTTAAATATGCTCTTGGAGTTGTCCTTCTCATTCGCTTAAGGGTCGGGGTCGTTTGGACTAGCTCTTTCTAGGTAAGGGAAGCTAGGATTTATGTTTTTGAAGTTATTTTGCCGACTTTTGGTCTGTTGTATGGTTGTGATGCTTGAATGAGGTTGTTGGTCGAATAAAAATGTATGGTGTGAAAGTATGTTTTATTGATGTGGCGCTACTCTTTTTCTGCACTGCACACTTTCTGTAAAATGAAGATTTCTACTACGTTAACCGTTGGATCGAGATGAAATTATTGACTTTGACCAGTCTGATCTTTAATCGGAGCTCTGTAGTGAGAGTAGTTTTTATCGCAAGGTCACTGAATTTGTGTTGTTGACAACACTGCACACGTTTCGTAAAGTGAAAGTTACTACTTCGTTAATCGTTGGATCGAGCTGATATTTTAACAGCGGATCCTTAACACATAGATTTTAACTTTGACCGGTCCGATCTTGAATTAGAGCTCTTTAGTGAGAGCAGTTTGTATCGCAAGATCGCTGTAGTTTGGTTGTTTCTCTGATCTTGAATGGTTATTACTGGCTTGAATCTAATTGTTATATTAAAAGCATGTGATAAATGATTATGCATGAGTGATGTGATTCATGGATTGTGGATGATGGGTTTGGTATGAACTTGGCATGTGATTTAAATGAGATGGTTGGTATCAAGGAGACATGGTATTGATATGAAATACAAATATATATTCACTGTTTGGGAAGGATGAGTTGGTATGGATTCAACATTTGGTTATGAATGAGAATGGGTTGTAAAGGTTGGCATGAGATATTGTGTATGGTAAACATTACTTGATT